>ERZ1034626.65-NODE-65-length-65870-cov-86.323482_pt1 | contig 65870 bp, 41 predicted proteins | sample MGYA00520652_ERZ1034626 | MGnify/ENA primary metagenome ERZ1034626 (study PRJEB33766, sample SAMN09781765) | gut metagenome | biome: gut microbiome | host: Homo sapiens | place: Madagascar | study: EMG produced TPA metagenomics assembly of the PRJNA485056 data set... | reverse complement strand
AGGTAAACGCCCAACTTCTTGATTTTCAATCAAAGTCCAATTTAGAGCGAGTTAGTTTATTTAACAGTTGTTTTTGGTTCTTTAACTTCGCCTATTTCCCGACCGGGATGACGTAGTATTCTCTATCTACATCGTAGTCTAGGATCCATTGGTCGAGGATGACGTGGTCGTCGAGTGCCTGAATCTCAATACTGTGATTGCCGCTAGGCAGGGTAACGTAGAAATTGCGGAGGGTCTGTCCTCGCCATAAGTCCAGCTTCCATTGCTTGCCATTGTAAGCCTCGTTGATTTCTAGCTCCACAGGCTCGGCATGGTCGATGCTCACGCTTACTCGCATGTTCTTCACTCCCGACATATAGTTGGGAATGGCGGCGAGTGTGAATCGGGCATCACCGCTCTGGGAGGTATAGAATGTGTAGTTGAGGCTTGCACCCTTTGGCAGTTTCACGGCTCGATTGCTATGACCTAGGAGAGAGAGGAGTTGGATCGACTCCGATGATTTCTTGCTCATGCTGTTGGTATCGGCTCCCTTTACGCTAGGTGCAGGTGTCGTGGTTGTCCAATCGCAAGCATTCTTGGCGATGACATCGCTCGTGTAGTTGGCTAGTGGCTTGAGGTCCTCGGAGCGGTCGAAGGCATCCTTGCGATACTTCTGGATGTCGGAAGCGGAGAGCGTGCCAGGCAATATAGGAGCCTGCGCCTCGCCACTATAGACGACAAGCGATGGTTGTCTATGACGACTGGCGATGGTCGTATATTGCGCATAGAGTTGCTTCAACTGGTTGTATGCCGTGAGCGAAACGGCGGCGGCTGCCTTCGCCTCACTGTCCTTGTCGAAGAGACCCGGACGGGCGATGTGGCGTGCTTCTTGTGCCTCCAACTCCTTCTCGGCGATGAGGGCGGCTGAGAATATCGGGTACTTCACTACCTCGAAGAAACCAACCTTCTGGTCTTCGGAAAGAGTGCGCTCGATGCGCTCCACCTTCGCCTTCAACTGGTCGTAGGCGTAGAGATAACGCTCCAGCTCATTGCCAAACTCGCCTGAGTGGAACTCGGTGTCGCCGTATGGCATCGCCATGTAAGCAGGTTGGCGGATGCTGGTCAGGCGGTAGTATTCCTCCATCAGAGGCTGGATGCGCTTGCCGAGGTCGTTGCCAAACTGCTCGCTGAGCCACTTCTGTAGATATCGCTTGCTGCCTATCTTCAGAGCATTCTCGTTCCAAGCCAATTCGGTCATCATCGACAGTTGGAGCATGGAGAGCTGTGGATTGGTCACGTTGGCTATCCAGGCATCATCCTCGACGTTGGCGTAGTGCTTGCCATTGGATGAAGCTGATGAATGCTTGCCATTGGAGGCATCGGAGGCGTGCGACTTGTCGTGATGAGAACTCTTGTTTTCATGGAAGTCCTTGTTGGTGAGGGCTTCGCGGAGAAAGCCGGGAGCCACGCATGAAAGCTGAACCTGCTCATCATCGAAGACCATTTTCACGTTGTTGATGTTTCTCTTGTGCTTCTTATGCTTCTTGCCGAGCACCTCCGTCACCTTGTAGTTCTCAGCCACGCAGAGGTCGAAGCTATCCACTACTGCCTTGTCGTAAGCGGCGTAGTGCTTGCCATCCACCTGCCAGAGCGTGTTGCATCTCAGTCGCAACATCAGTCGGGCTATGTCGCTATAGTTTTGTGGCTTCATCCATTGACTTCCGTTCAAGGCGAATCCTCTGAACTCGATGCGAGGCTTCATAATCCACGTCAGGTCGGATGGAGTAGAGAGGGTGCGGCGAGGCTGAGGCTTCACGCCGTTCCATGCCGCCCAAGGCGAGACGCCTGCTTTCTGTGAAAGGTACATGATGGCGTATGCCGTGCCACGGGCATCGCTTCCTACAACCATCAGTTTGTTGTTGCTCACGCCAATGTAGTAGGCGTCGTGGGCGGTGATGATCTTGTGGATAGGCACGCCCGACTTCTCCAGGGCAGAAAACTCCTTGTTGGTGAGCATGTCGAGCTGGTATATCTGGAGGGGAGCGCCTGCCTTCTGCTTGGCTGCAAGCCCCGTCACAGCCTTCATGTCGTTCTCAAACATTTCGAGTGCTTTCTTCACCACGGTCGATGTGTTGGCGTTGACGGTGTAGGTCACTCTGCCGTTGCCATCCGTCCAATAGACGCATGGGGGCGCAGTTTGCACTTCGGTCTTCTTGACCTTGGTGGATGCCTCCTTACTCTTGCTGAAAGCACCGTTTCGATGGCTGACTGTTGATGCAGTGATGTCTTGACAGGACAAGCAAGCTAAGCCCAAGGCGAAACCGATCCATATCTTCTTGTAATTCATTTTCTTCTAGTTTTATGATGTTGTATAACAGAGGCGTCTTGCGATTCTCTGTGAGATAATGTGATTTCTGCAAAGATACACAAAAGTGTTTAATATCTGAAATTATTTAGCTTTTATTTGTTTATTACATAATTTATTGGTATTTTTGCAAAGTTATCTGTGAAGGATGGCATAGCTTTTGCTTGCATCACGCAGATATTTAAGACTGAATATTCACAAGTAAATCAAAAGTTGATAATGACATTATATCCTAAATTGATAGAAGAGGCTCTCGCCACGGTGATCTACCCTGGTACCAAGAAGAACCTCATAGAGAGCGAGATGCTGGCTGATACGCCTAGCATCAACGGCATGAAGGTGAAGGTGGTGTTGCTTTTCCCTCGTGACACCGACCCATTCCTCAAGAGTACCGTGAAGGCGGCTGAGGCTGCCATCCACTACCACATCTCCAAGGAGGTGGAGGTGGAAATCGTCACGGAGTTTAAGTCGGCTCCACGTCCAGAGGTCGGCAAGTTGTTGCCACAAGTGAAGAACGTCATTGCCGTTAGTTCGGGCAAGGGTGGAGTGGGCAAGAGCACTGTCTCTGCCAACTTGGCCATCGCCCTCGCTAAGTTGGGCTATAAGGTAGGTTTGCTCGATACCGACATCTTCGGTCCTTCCATGCCAAAGATGTTTGGTGTGGAGGAAGAACGTCCTTACTCAGTTCACAAGGATGGCAGAGACCTCATCGAACCTATCGAGAAATATGGTGTGAAGTTGCTCAGCATCGGCTTCTTCGTAAGTCCTACCACGGCTACTTTGTGGCGTGGTGGCATGGCTTGCTCGGCCTTGAAGCAGCTCATCGCCGATGCCGACTGGGGTGACTTGGATTACTTCATCCTCGATACACCTCCTGGCACCAGCGACATCCACTTGACGCTTCTACAGACGCTTGCCATCACGGGTGCTGTCATCGTGAGCACACCTCAGCAGGTGGCTCTCGCCGATGCTCGCAAGGGTATCGACATGTATCAGAATGACAAGGTGAACGTGCCTATCCTCGGACTGATAGAGAACATGGCTTACTTCACGCCAGCCGAGTTGCCAGAGAACAAGTATTATATCTTTGGCAAGGAGGGTTGCAAGAACTTGGCGAAGGAGATGAATGTGCCATTGCTCGCCCAGATTCCTATCGTACAGAGTATCTGTGAGGGTGGCGATGATGGTGCTCCAGCTGCTACCAAGGTGGATACTATCACGGGTCAAGCCTTCCTCAGCCTCGCCCAAAGCGTGGTGACGGTGGTGAATCGACGCAACAAGGAGCAGGCTCCTACCAAGATTGTGGGAACACATTGATTAAATGATAAATTATAAAGTATAAATAATAAATGGGCATACGCTGTGATGCCTTGATGGATTGATACAAAAGAGGCTTGGAATCCTGATGGTTCCAAGCCTCTTTTGGCTGTATGCGATGCTTGTTTTTATGATGTTTCTGTTACACTGTAACAGTTGTTTTTCTGTACTATTCTTTCTTCTCTGCTAAGATTTCTTCCATTTCATCCTCCACGTCTGCTTCCTCGGCAGGTAATCCGGCATTGAGTCTGGCACTGCGTATCTGCTGACGGAAGACGAGGCAGGTGGCTAGGAAATAGATGCCCGTCTGTATCCACAGGGCACGGAACTCTGGCAGAATGTCGGCAAGGGATGCGCCCATACTGCTGATGCGAAGGAATCCTCTCACTCCAAAGGTGGATGGAAATACCCATGCCACTCCTTGCCAAAAGGCAGGAATATTGGATTGTGGCCAGGAAATACCCGTCATGAAGAGCAATGGAACGGAAGTGAAGACCACCAAGAGCATCACATTCTCACGGTATCTTACCAAGCAGGAGAGCATCAAGCCGAAGAAGATGCACGATAGGATAAATGGTAAGAGGAAGGCGAGGATGGTGGTCCACGATACCATGCTCACGAAACTGAACATCTTCGGTACGACAAGCGCCAAATACATGCCCATCACGGCATAAATCATGAAGTAACACAATGCTTTGCCAAACACGATGCGGAAGATGCCACCATAATGTTCGCTCACTGGCACCAACTCTCGGTTTCTATTCAGTTCCCTAGATGTACCAGCCGCCATTCCGATGCCCAACAGAAGCGTCTGCTGCAAGATGAGCATCAGCACACCTGGCAGGATGGCATTGCCATAACCACCCGTGGTATTGAAGATGGGCACCTCATCGAAGGCGAGCGGTTCGGTGGTGACCTCGTCATCACGATCGGTGAAACCACCCGACTGAGATACTTGGATGCCGGAGTTGATATGGCTTGCCACGGCTTGTGCCGTCTGATAAATCGCCTTGTAGGTGAGCATCAGACTCATGTCGGTATAGACGCCCACATGTGCCTGTTCGCCACGATTCAATTTCGTATCGAAGTCGGCAGGGAAGTAGAGGATGCCATGCACCGCCTGCTTAGCCACCAAGTCTTTCGCCTCGTCAAGACTATTGCAGAAATATGCCGTTTTGGTATCGGGAGCCGCATCGAAGTCACGGATGAACTCCCTAGAGGTATGGCTATGGCTCAAATCGACAATCGCCGTTGGCACCTCTCGTACCACCTCATTGTTGTATATCCACGAATAGAGCAGTGGATAACCTAGCGGCACCAAGATGCAGAACATGAGCACACCCTCGTCACGAAATACATTGCGCATTTCCTTCGCCCAGATGTAGCACATGTCTCTGAAACCATTGGCTATCTTATTTAATAAACCGTTCATAATCGTTATGGTAAATATTTATAAACCAGCATCGCCTTCTTGATATTCCAGATGGTGAACATCGGCAAGGCGCAGAAGAGTACGAGCGCACCCCAGTGGAGCACGGCATCGCCCATCGGGAAGCCATTGAAGATGTTCATCTGATAAATCATGTAATAGTGACGCATCGGGAAGAGTTGTCCGATAGCCTCTATCGGCGCATCCATCGAGAAGATAGGGTAGGTGGCTCCACAGATGGAGAAACTCACCACTGCCCAGAGCGAACAGATACTCATTGACATACGGAGGGATGGCATCAGTCCGAAGGCAAAGATGCCAAAGCACTGGCAAGCCAAGATGCTGAGGATGCCTAGCAAGACGATAGGCAAGGCGCCACCCGGATGAGGGAACTGCAAGACATAATAGAGGTAAAACTCGAAGGCGAGGAAGATGATGAGCCAGATGAGTGTCTGTGGCAACATCTTACCAGCGATGGCGAGATAAGGATTGTTGTTTGCCATGCGCATCCACTCCTTGGCACGATTGAACTTCAATTCCGTACCTATAGAATAAGGTGTAATCAGGAAGATAAACACCATGATAAGTCCTGGCACCATCACGCTCGACAAGTAATAGTTGTAGTTGGCGTATGGGTTGCCTATCATGTGGAGGTCCACGGCGATAGGTTGCAGGAAGGTCATGATCTCGTCATGGGTCTTGCCCAGTGCTGCCAACTTGGTCATGCCTGCCGCCGCACCACCGAGCGTGGAGATGGTCTTCAGGTCTCGGAAAAGGAGCGAGCCAGCCGCCAGCGACACACTGCTATAGTAGAACGAAATCTTAGGTTGCTTGGAAGCCATCAGTCCTGCTTCCGTGCCTTCGGGGATGTAGAGGAAGGCATAGATGTCGTTCTTCTGGATGGCATGGCGAGCCTCCGCCACATTCTCGTAATGCGCCACCACCTTGGTGGTTTGGAAGGCATCGAGCTTGTGAACCAGTTGTCGGGAGGTCGCCGTGTGGTCCTGGTCAACGATACCCACAGGCATGTCGGTTGGCACTCCGCCAGCCATCAAGGTGGTGAAGAAAATCACCACCACGATAGGGAAGAGTATCATGCAGAACCAGTAGATGGGATTCTTCCACATGATGCCGCATTCTCTGAGGGCTATATGATATAAACTCTTGAACATTACCCAGGAATTCTTAATTCTTAATTATCAAAGACATTCCAGGGCGCAAACCCTCCAACTTGGTGACAGGGCGAGCCTTCACCTCGAAGGTCTTGCGGTCGTAGTCGCCATTGTCCTTAGTAGCCTTCCAAGTGGCATAGGAACCTTGGTCTTTCAAGTAATACACCTTCATCTTGATGTCCTTGTTGAAGGCTGGCACGAAGGCGGTGAAGGTATCGCCCTTGTTCAAGCCCTGCAGGTGGTCTTCACGTACATTGAAGGTACCCCACATATCGCTCATGATGCTGATGCTCATAATTGGAGAACCGAGACCCACCAATTCGCCTACCTTAGGATAGACATTGCTGACCTCGCCCTCGCACTGGGCAATCTGAACGGTCTCCTTCAAGAGATTCTTCACTACATCAACGGCACTCTTGGAAGCCTGTGTGTTGCTGGCAGCCACTCGCTTCTCCTGTTCACGAGCACCATTCTTTGCCATCTCATACTGGCTCTTGGCAGCTGCTACTTGAGCCTCTGTCGCCTTGAATGCGGCGAAAGCCTCGTCACGCTTCTGTCCGCTGATGACCCCCTCGTTATAGAGGTTTTGCATACGCTCGTAGGTCTTCTTGGCAATGGCTGCTGCTGCCTCAGCCTGCTGCACCAACTCATAGGCGCCCTTGATTTGCTCCTTGCGAGCACCGGCATCGGTCAAGTCTTTCATCGCCTCAGTAGCGGCATTGGTGGCTTGGAGCATCTGCTCCTGTGATTTCATTTCTGGCACTTCGAGGATGGCGAGGGTGTCGCCCACGTGAACGTAGTCGCCCTCCTGCACTCTCAGTTCTACCACACGACCCGGCAATTTGCAGGAAACTCTGTATTCAGATACTTCCACCTCGCCCTGGATGGTGTCGTCTTTCTGCTCCAAGGTGAAGAAACCGATGACACCCACGAGCACTACCACTGCCGTAAAACCGATGACGGCCAAGAGTATATTGTTATGTTGTGACTTCTTTGACATAATCGTAAGATAAATTATAAATGATAATTAATAAATAATAATGAGCTTATTGCAGAATACCCAATGCCTTGTTCAATCCTACCTGGGTCAACTTGACGTCAATCTCGGCGTCAATCTTCTGACTCTGAGCCTGTTGCCAAGCGGTCTGTGCAGCCATCACATCGGTGATTTCCATCACGCCCTCCTTGAATCCTAGGTTGGCGCAGCGCAAGTTTTCCTCGGCACTCTTGATGTTCTTCATCGCCATGTTGAGCTTGCGCTCAGCTTCTTTCACCTTGAATTGGCTCTGTGTGATTTGCAAGTGAATCTTCTCTTGCGTGTCATCGAGGTTCATCTGGGCGATGTTGGCGGCAGCCTTTGCGGCACGCACCTTGTAAGCGCCATCAAACCAGTTCCATACAGGTACTTGTACCAAGACTCCAACATTCCATACACCCGTGAATCTCTTTTGAAATCCATTGAAGACATTTGGGTTGGAGATGGTGTAACCTCCCGTTAAAGCTACGTGAGGCAAGTTGGCTGCACGTACGAGTTTCACGCTCTGCTGGGTCAGCTCCACGGTGTTTTGGAGCATCTTCAGCTCTGGGCGAGTGCTCTTGGCAGAGTCGGCAGCAGCTTGTTGCTGTACGCTGGCATCCACGAATTGTCCCGTCATACCTAGCGATTCCTTGTTCTCGTCAGCGAGTTGGATGTCTTGGTCCATCGGAATGCCACAGAGTTGGCAGAGCAACATCTTCGACAAGGTCAATCCATCTTCCACCTGCATGATTTGCATATCAGCCTCGTTCACCTTGACATCCACTTTCAAGCCATCTGCCTTGGTGGCAACGCCTTGCTTGATCATCTTGTGAACATCCTCGTTGAGCTTCTGTACTAGGTCGCGATAGCTGTTGGCGAGTTTCTGCTTCTGGCGAAGAGATACCACCATCCAGTAGGCACGGTCGATGCTGTAGAGGGTGCTCTGTGTCTGCATGTCCAGGTCGTTGGCAGCCATCTGCTCACCGATGTCGGCTATCTTGTTGGCGGCGATGATGGCGCCACCCATATAGATAGGTTGACGGAGCATGACGCTTCCAGCCCAGATATTACGGGTATCTGTGCGGAAGGCATCGACGACACTCTGACCGAGTGCATTGGCTTTCTCCTGCAAGGCAGGCAATTTGCTGCCGAGCGACTGCCCGATCTGTTGGGCTGCTTCAGGCGTGATGAGTCCATTGCTCACCAGTTCGCCCATCAGGTTGTTGAGACCACCCGAAAGGTTGGAGCCGATATTGGTGCCCACATTACTGAAAGTACTCTTTTGATTATTGTTAAGAAGGGATATCTCACGGCTGAACCACTCGTATCCTCCCATGGCATCCACCTTGGGCAGATACTTGGTTCGTGCCGATTTCCTCAGGTTGTATGCCACGTCCTTCTTGAACTTGGAAACGTTGATTTGCTTGTTGTTGCGCAATGCCATTGCCCTGCAACTGTCGAGGCTCAATACTCTTTGAGCCCCAGCAGGGAGCAATGCGCCCAACAACAAGCAAATAGTTACAATCTTTTTCATTACACAAAAACTAAATGATACTTTATATTTTTGTGCAAATTTATGGATAATTTCTTAAAAACCAAAGTCTTTGTGTCTTATCAATTCTTTAATAATTGAAAAATGTGTGTATTTGTGGAAAAATAGAACATTCTAGAACTCATAGTTATTTTCTCCTGCCCATTCTGCGTCAAACTCGAAGTCGATATCGATGCTTCCCGAACCACCTTCCGAAATGTTGCCGAAGAGCTTTCCGCTATAGGTTGTGATATAGTTCTTGGTGATTTCCACGTCGTTGAGCGTGGCTGAGGCGATGGTGATGCCCTCGTCATTGAGCACGCTGATGTTAACCGTGAGTTTCTTGCCGTCCTCGTGTGGAAAAGTATATACCTCATATACCTTCTGTCGGGGATCTAGGTCGAGGGTTTCGGTTTGCTTGCTGTTCACGCAACCATATCCGCTGGTGGCATCCAGTGTGCTACTGCCTCCCGTATAGTAGAACTTGATGCGCTTGGCTGAGGAGGGGATGTCGTCTTTGATGACCAGTCGGAGCATCGCCACGGCTCTCTTGAGGGTGAGGCTTTCGGATGTGTTTTCACCTTCTACGACTTCCGTGGTGCCGTAATAAGAGAAAGTGTCGGTGAGTTTGTTGCTAGGAAATGTGATTTTCTCAGGTGCGCTGATGGTGCAGTTGCCCGTGCCATTATGCCCGATGGCAACCAAGCGGTAAATGCCTGGAGAGAGACTGAGGTGAATGGTGCCGAAATCCTTGTCGTCGAAGTTTTGGTTGATAACTCCCAGTTTCTCGTCAACCTTGAAGATGGCGAAAGAAACTTTCTTGCAAACTTCCTTGACCTCATTGCTTTGGGTGAGGCTAAGGGTGACGTTCTTGTCTTTCGATTCCTGACTGTTGCTTGTCTGTTCGGCAGCAAACTTTTCGCATGAACAAGCCATCAAGCAGATGGCAAGCATCGCATAGAATTTGATCGTTTTCATATCTGTATATTTATTATTGTTTGTAATATTCAAGTTGCAAAGATATAGCTGAATATCGCTTATCTGTTGCAAAGGTATGATTTTATTGTGATAACTCCAAGAAATCGAGGCGGAATTTTGCCCATTTGCCAATTTTCTTGTAATTTTGCACACATAAAACGATAAAAATAGGTAGAATTATGAGCAATCCAACAATCAAAGCTTTGTTTTTCGATATAGATGGCACTCTTGTCAGTTTTCAGACTCATCGCATTCCACAGAGTACGGTTGATGCCCTCGAAAGAGCTAAGAAAAATGGAGTGAAGGTATATATATCCACAGGCCGCCCTAAGATGATTATCACCAATCTCGGTCAGATAGAGCATCTCATAGATGGCTATATCACGACCAATGGCGCTCGCTGTTTCGTGGGCGACCATACGGTTTGCCAACGTCCGATTTCTCGTGCGGATGTGGATAAGGTGGTGGCAGCATCCGATAGGGATGGCTATCCTGTCATTGTGGTAGGCGAGAAGCATCTTGCCATTCACAATCTTACCCCTATCGTGGAGAAAATCTTCGTCGAAGGCTTGGGTGTGGATGCTCTTGACTTCAAGGTCCGTCTCGAAGACTTGGCGGGTGAGGATGTCTTGCAGCTCACTCCTTTCTGTAGCGAGGCGCAAGAGGCTGCGCTGATGCCTACGCTCGATAATTGTACTTCGGGAAGATGGCATCCTGCTTTCACCGATATTACGGTTGGCGATGCCGATAAGGGCAAGGGACTTCACGCCATGGCTGAGTATCTTGGCTTGGAGATAGGTGAGACGATGGCTTTTGGGGATGGCGGCAATGACCTCTCCATCATCAAGGAAGCTGGAATCGGTGTTGCCATGGGCAATGCAGGCGACAATGTGAAGGCGATAGCCGATTATGTCACTTCGTCGGTGGATGAGGATGGCGTCAAGAATGCCTTGGAGCATTTCTGTGTGATTTGATCATTCTATATATTTGATTCCAATATATATAAAGGTATATATATAATAAGGTGTAGTAACAAATCGTTCCTAAGATGTAGCATCATATTTTTCGCTCAAACTTACAAAGTGTAACCTATATTGTGCGATAATATGACATATTGTAAGTCATGAAGTGTTGTATGGTGTTAAACTGTAAGTAATGCCGCTATAATAAAACAAAATGTACCTCTTTCTTTCTTTATTCTGACAAAAAGTAGTAATTTTGCACGCAAAACATAACAATTTGTTAGAAATAACCGTAAAAGAAAGGAAAAGATATTATGTGTGGAATCGTATCTATCTTCAATATTCAGGAACAAACTCCTGAATTGCGACAGCAAGCGCTACGTATGAGTCAGAAGATCCGCCACCGCGGACCAGACTGGAGCGGAATCTATTGTGGAGGTTCTGCCATCCTCGCACACGAGCGTCTGAGCATCGTTGACCCAGAGAGTGGTCGCCAACCTCTGTTCGCACCCGACAAGAAACAGGTGCTTGCCGTAAACGGTGAGATCTATAATCACCAGAATATCCGTGCTCGCTTCGCCGATACCTACCAGTTTCAGACCGGTTCCGACTGTGAGGTCATCCTCTCGCTCTATCGTGAGATGCGTGCCGATACCGATTTCGCCACCTTAATATATCAAGGAGAAGATGCCGTACATTCTCGCATCTGCCAGATGTTGGAGCAGTTGAATGGTATCTTTGCCTTCGCTCTTTACGATGTCGAGCGAGATGAGTTCTTGATCGCCCGTGACCCTATCGGCGTCATTCCTCTCTACATCGGTTATGACAAGGATGGAAAGGTGATGGTTGCCTCTGAGTTGAAAGCGCTCGAAGGTCAGTGCGACCACTATGAGCCATTCCTCCCTGGTCATTACTACTATAGCAAGACTCCTGGCATGAAGCGTTATTATACTCGCGATTGGTTCGAGTATGCTACCATGCAGAAGAAATACCAGATAGATGACAACCAGAAGGCTACCCGGCAACTCGCTGAGGCTGAGCCACAGGAGAAGGCTGCCGTAGCTGAGATACATGATGCTCTCGAAGCATCTGTGAAGCGCCAGTTGATGAGCGATGTGCCATACGGCGTGCTCCTCAGCGGTGGTCTCGACTCTTCCGTCATCTCTGCCATTGCCGAGAAATATTCTACCACCCGTGTGGAGAATGGTGGTGAGACCAAGGCTTACTGGCCACGTCTTCACTCCTTTGCGGTGGGCTTGAAGGGAGCGCCCGACTTGGCAAAGGCTCGCTTGGTGGCAGAGCACATCGGTACTGTGCATCACGAAATCAACTATACTATTCAGGAAGGTTTGGATGCCATCCGTGATGTCATCTACTTCATCGAGACTTATGATGTAACCACCGTCCGTGCATCTACCCCAATGTATCTCTTGGCACGTGTCATTCGAAGCATGGGTATCAAGATGGTTCTCTCCGGTGAGGGTGCCGACGAGGTGTTTGGTGGTTATCTCTACTTCCACAAGGCTCCGGACGCCAAGGCTTTCCATGAGGAAACCGTCAGAAAACTCGGCAAACTCTATATGTACGACTGCTTGCGTGCCAACAAGAGTCTTGCGGCTTGGGGCATCGAGGGCAGAGTGCCATTCCTCGACAAGGAGTTCTTGGATGTGGCGATGGGTATGAACCCTGTCTTGAAGATGTGTCCAGACAAGACCATCGAGAAGAAAGTGGTACGTGAGGCATTCGCCGACTTATTGCCAGAGGAAGTGGCATGGCGACAGAAAGAGCAATTCTCCGATGGCGTAGGCTATTCTTGGATTGACACCCTGAAGCAAATCACGGCATCCGCTGTCAGCGATGAACAGATGGCTCATGCGGCCGAGCGATTCCCTATCAATCCTCCACAGAACAAGGAGGAGTATTATTATCGCTCTATCTTCGCTGAGCATTTCCCTAGCGACAGTGCCGCTCGCAGTGTGCCATCCGTACCAAGTGTGGCATGCAGCACGGCTGAGGCCCTCGCCTGGGATGCCTCCTTCAAGAACCAGAACGACCCAAGCGGTCGTGCCGTGGCAGGAGTTCACGAGCAGGCGTACAAGTAAGAAAATAAATAACCGATAAAACGAACAAGAAATGGAAAAAGGATTGTACAGTTCAGCCTATGAGCACGATGCGTGTGGCGTAGGTATGGTGGTGAATATCCACGGTAACAAGAGTCATGAGCTGGTCGATAACGCCTTGAAGGTACTCGAGAACATGCGTCATCGTGGTGCAGAGGGTGCCGATAACAAGACGGGTGATGGTGCCGGTATCATGCTCCAGATTCCACATGAGTTTATTCTTCTTCAGGGTATCCCTGTGCCTGAGAAGGGAAAATACGGAACAGGTCTCGTCTTCTTGCCTAAGGACGAGAAGAAACAGCAGGATATCCTCTCTATTATGATTGAAGAGATTGAACGTGAGGGACTTCAGTTGATGCATCTCCGCAATGTGCCTACCAATCCAGACTGTCTGGGTGAGGCTGCATTGAGCAATGAACCTGCCATCAAACAGGTGTTCATTACAGGTGTGACAGATGATAAGGTGCCTGTCTTCGAGCGCATCCTCTATCTCATCCGCAAGCGCATCGAGAAACGTGTCAGCGATCCTGATTTCTATATCTGTTCGTTGTCTAATTCGAACATCGTATATAAGGGTATGTTGAGCAGCCTCCAGTTGCGTCAATATTATCCTGATTTGACCAATAATTATTTTACAAGCGGTCTGGCATTGGTTCACTCCCGTTTCTCTACCAACACCTTCCCAACATGGAGTTTGGCTCAGCCATTCCGTCTCCTTGCCCACAATGGTGAGATCAACACCATCCGTGGTAACCGTGCCTGGATGAAGGCTCGTGAGAGTGTGTTGAGCAGTGAGGCTCTGGGCGATATCCGTGAGATTTCTCCTATCGTCCAGCCTGATATGAGTGATTCAGCCAGCCTCGACAATGTATTCGAGTTCTTCGTGATGAGCGGTCTGTCTTTGCCTCATGCCATGGCTGTCATGGTGCCAGAGAGCTTCAACGACAAGAACCCTATCTCTGAGGATCTGAAGGCTTTCTATGAGTATCACTCTATCCTGATGGAGCCATGGGATGGTCCTGCCGCCCTGCTCTTCAGCGATGGCCGTTATGCCGGTGGTATGCTCGATAGAAACGGTCTGCGCCCTGCACGCTATACCATCACCAAGAACGATATGATGGTAGTGGCTTCTGAGGTGGGTGTGATGGATTTCGATCCAACCGAGATTGCCGAGAAGGGACGCTTGCAGCCTGGTAAGATTCTCTTGATTGATACCCAGGAAGGCAAGATTTACTATGATGGCGAAATCAAGGAGCGCCTGGCTGAGCAGCATCCTTACCGCCAGTGGCTGAACACCAATCGTATTGAACTGGAAAAGCTGCGCAGCGGACGTAAGGTGGAAAACGCTGTAGAAAACCTCACTCGCAAGGAATTGGAATTCGGTTTTGGCGAGGAAGATATCGATGGTACCATCATTCCGATGGCTACCAAGGGTCAGGAGCCTACTGCATCTATGGGTAATGATACCCCACTTGCCGTGCTCTCAGACCAGCCACAGATTTTCTTCAACTACTTCCGTCAGCAGTTTGCTCAGGTTACCAACCCTGCCATCGACTCTATCCGTGAGAACCTCGTGATGAGTCTTACCGAATATATCGGCCGTGTAGGTTCCGGCATTTTGAACCCTGACGAGAGCAACTGCAAGATGGTTCGTCTGCCACATCCTATTCTGACCAATACCCAGCTGGATATCCTTCAGAATATCCGCTACAAGGGATTTAATACAGTAAAACTCCACATGCTCTTCGAAACCGCCAAGGGCGAAGAAGGACTGCACGAGGCTTTGGATGAACTCTGCAAGCAGGCAGCACAGAGCGTGGATGATGGTTACAACTACATCATCTTGAGCGACCGTGGCGTGGATGAGACCCATGCCGCCATCCCATCTCTGCTCGCCGTGAGCGCCGTACATCATTATCTGATTGATGCCGGCAAGCGTGTGCAGACTGCCCTCATCGTTGAGAGCGGTGAAATTCGTGAGGTAATGCATGCAGCCCTCCTATTGGGTTACGGTGCATCAGCCCTCTGTCCATACTTGACATACGCCATCCTCGACGACCTGGTAAAGAAGGGAAAGATTCAGGAGGATTACCATACAGCCGAGCAGAACTACATCAAGGCTGTGAAGAAGGGCTTGTTCAAGATTATGGCTAAGATGGGTATCTCTACCATCCGAAGCTATCGTGGTGCCAAGATCTTTGAGAGCATCGGTTTGAGCGAGAGCCTCCTGAAGAGCTACTTCGGAACAGAGGTGAGCACCATCGGCGGTATCGGACTCGAGACCATCGCCCGTGATGCCATCCGCCTGCACGACAAGGCTTTCGAGACCAAGAAGCTCGACTTCCTGCCAAGCATGGGACAGTTCCACTACCGCAAGGACGGTATCAAGCACGCTTGGAACCCAGAGACCATCGCCACCCTGCAGCTCGCAACCCGCAAGGGCGATTATGATCTCTTCAAGAAATATACACATCTCGTTGACGATAAGCAGGAGCCTATCTTCATCCGCGACTTCTTCGGTTTCCGCAAGAATCCTATCTCTATAGATAAGGTGGAGCCGGTAGAGGAAATCGTCAAGCACTTCGTTACCGGTGCGATGAGTTTCGGTGCCCTCTCCAAGGAGGCTCACGAGGCAATGGCACTCGCCATGAACGCCCTCGGTGCCCGAAGCAATACCGGTGAAGGTGGTGAGGATAACGAGCGATTCCATTCTACACAGGATGGCATCAGCCTCTCAAGCAAGACCAAGCAGGTGGCTTCCGGTCGATTCGGTGTGACAACAGAATATTTGGTAAATGCAGAGGAAATCCAGATCAAGGTGGCACAGGGTGCTAAACCGGGTGAGGGTGGTCAGTTGCCTGGCTTCAAGGTCAACGAGGTCATCGCCAAGACCCGTCACTCTATCCCTGGCATCAGCTTGATTTCTCCTCCACCTCATCACGATATCTATAGTATCGAGGACTTGGCTCAGCTCATCTTCGACCTCAAGAACGTGAACCCTAAGGCTGCCATCTCTGTCAAGCTCGTGGCTGAGAGTGGCGTGGGTACCATCGCTGCCGGTGTGGCTAAGGCGAAGGCCGACCTCATCGTTATCTCTGGTGCCGAGGGTGGTACGGGTGCCAGCCCAGCATCTAGTATGCGATTCGCAGGTATCTCTCCTGAGATAGGACTCTCTGAGACCCAGCAGACTTTGGTGAAGAACGGTCTTCGTGGACAGGTTCGTCTCCAGGTCGATGGTCAGTTGAAGAGCGGCCGTGATGTCATCTTGATGGCATTGCTCGGTGCCGAGGAGTTCAGCTTTGGTACAGCAGCCCTCATCGTATTGGGTTGCGTGATGATGCGTAAATGTAATTTGAATACCTGTCCTATGGGTGTGGCAACACAGGATCCTAAGCTCCGTGCCCACTTCCGTGGCAGCTACAAGTACCTCATCAATTACTTCCGCTTTATGGCAGAGGAGGTACGTGAGTACTTGGCTGAGATGGGTTATACATCTTTGAATGATATCATTGGTCATACCGAACTCATCGTTCGCAAGGGTGATGCCGAGGTATTACCTACTGAGGGCGAGAATGCCAACGAGCCAGAGGTGGCTCAGAGCATCAAGGAGAAGGCAGACTTGCTCGACTTCTCTCGTCTCTTGCATCGTGAGGCAGGTCATGGTTCTCTCTACCATACCACCGCCCAGATACATGATCTTGACAATGTGCTCGACCAGCAGTTGATTCGTGGTGCGCAGAATGCCATCGAGAAGCAGGAAGAGGTGAACCTCGACTTCGCCATCAAGAATACCGACCGTGCCGCTGGTGCCATGCTCAGTGGTATGATAGCCGAGAAGTATGGTGAGGCTGGTTTGCCAGACAAGACCGTGAACGTGAAGTTCAAGGGTTCTGCAGGTCAGAGCTTCGGAGCCTTCTTGGTGAAGGGTGTCGATTTCAAGTTGGAGGGCGAGACCAATGATTATTTCGCTAAGGGACTCTCAGGAGGTCGTATTTCCATCCTTCCTCCTATCCGCAGCAATTTCTCTGCCGAGGACAATATCATCGCAGGTAACACAGGTCTCTATGGTGCCACAAGTGGTGAACTTTACATCAACGGTAAGGTGGGCGAGCGCTTCGGTGTGCGTAACTCTGGTGCCATCGCCGTCATCGAAGGTGCAGGCGACCACTGTTGTGAGTACATGACCGGTGGACGTGTGGTAGTGCTCGGTGAGACTGGCCGCAACTTCGCCGCTGGTATGAGTGGTGGTGTGGCTTACGTCTGGGACAAGAACCACAACTTCGACTACTTCTGTAATATGGATATGGTGGAGATCAACCTCGTCGAGGACAGCACCTATCGCAAGGAGCTGCACGAGTTGATTCGCCAGCACTATCTCTACACAGGCAGTAAGTTGGCTCGCACCATGCTCGATGATTGGAATCACTACGTAGAGGACTTCATCCAGGTAGTGCCAATCGAATACAAGCGAGTACTGCAGGAAGAGCAAGTGAAGAAGTTGCAGCAGAAGATTGCAGATATGCAGAGAGACTATTAATTTCAAGATTAAGAAAAGATGGGAAATCCAAAAGCATTTTTGACTATACCTCGCAAGGAAGCAGGTTATAGACCAATTCACGATAGAATCCTCGACTTTGGCGAGGTAGAACAAACATTGAATAGTAACGACCGCCGTCAGCAGGCGAGCCGTTGTATGGACTGCGGTGTGCCTTTCTGCCACTGGGCTTGTCCGCTGGGCAACAAGGCTCCTGAGTGGAACGATGCCCTCTACAAAGGCGACTGGGAGCTGGCTTACCGCTTGCTCAACAGCACCAACGACTTCCCTGAGTTCACAGGTCGTATCTGTCCTGCACTCTGCGAGAAGGCTTGTGTCCTCAACCTGATGGATCACGAACCTACCACCAACCGTGAGGATGAGTGTGCCATCGTGGAGCACGCCTTCCAAGAGGATTATGTGCATGTCGAGTTGCCTGAGCGCAATGGCAAGACAGTGGCTGTCATCGGTGCCGGACCTGCCGGATTGGTAGCTGCCAACCAGTTGAACCACAAGGGATATAAGGTGACCGTCTTCGAGGCTCGTGAGAACGCAGGCGGTCTGTTGAGATATGGTATTCCAAACTTCAAGCTCAACAAGATTATCATCGACCGCCGTCTCCGTCTCTTGGAGGAAGAGGGCATCGAGTTCAAGTACAATCAGCAGATAGATGTCACCCAGTTGCCAGAGGGCTTCGATGCCTACGTGGTATCTACGGGTACTCCAACCGCTCGTGACTTGAAGATTCCAGGACGTGAGTTGAAGGGAGTCTATTTCGCCCTCGAACTCCTCTCTCAGCAGAACAGAGTGTTGGCAGGCATGGAGTTCTCCAAGGATGAGCGTGTCACCTGTAAGGGCAAGGATGTCTTGGTCATCGGTGGTGGTGATACCGGTTCCGACTGTATCGGTACGGCACATCGCCAGGGTTGCAAGAGCGTAACCCAGATAGAGATTATGCCTAAGCCTGTGGAGGGACCAGAGGATCCTAAGAATCCATGGCCTAACTGGCCTCGCACTCTCAAGACCACCTCTAGTCATGAGGAGGGATGTACTCGCCGTTGGAACATCAACTCCTTGGAGTTCTTGGGCAAGAATGGCAAGTTGACCGGTGTCAAGGTACAGCAGATAGACTGGAAGCCAAATCCAGAGGGCGGTCGTCCATTGATGGTGCCAGCAGGTGAGCCAGAGATTATCAAGGCTGAGGCTGTGTTCTTGGCGATGGGCTTCTTGAAGCCGCAGCAGCCAGAGTTTGCCGAGAACGTATTTGTGGCAGGTGATGCCGCCAATGGCGCATCCCTCGTGGTACGTGCCATGGCAAGTGGTCGCAAGATTGCGGCTCAGGTAGATAAGTTCTTAAGCAAGTAAGCATTTGTCCTATCTAATGCGTATGAATCAGAATCAATAAATTATCGGTTATTTTTAACTATAAGTGCTGGGAGGCAGACCTTGTGATGAGGTTTGCCTCCCTTTTTGGCGTTCCTCTTGTTGTGATTATTGTTGGAAAAAGCCTATTTGATGAAAATAACCCGTCATAAATTTGGCGGTGTCGAAATGAAAATGTACCTTTGCACGCACGACACGTATGGGAATGTCGTATCCCAATTATCAATTAACTAAGAACGACTGGTTTTATCAATCGGTATAAATCTAAATACAGTAAAGATGAATACAATAAAAGAGGAATCTTATCAAGCATTATTTCGAAGGTACTATCCTCGTATGTTCTACTATGCCAAGCGCATTGTGGGGGGGCAAGATGATGCTGACGATGTGGTTCAAGAAGTTTTTCTTGAATTGTGGAATCGTATGGATTCTTTGGATATCAATGAACCAACTATAGAGTCTTATCTATATAAGACGACTTATTCACGAGCTTTGAACTTCCTCAAGCGCTATCGAAAGGTGGACACCTCAGTGATAGAAGATATCAATGAGTTGCGAATGTCTTGTTATATCTCGTCTATGGGCAATGGCGAGAAGGATATGGAGAATGACGATCTCAAGAAGAGAATTAACCAGGCGATAGGGGAATTGCCTGATAAATGCCGAGAGATATTCGTGTTGAGCTATCTGAAGGATATGAAAAATAGCGAGATTGCGCAGATGCTGAATGTGTCTGTACGAACCGTTGAAGCTCATATTTACAAGGCTTTGAAAAGCCTACGTGCTCGCTTGGGTGTCTTTTTCTTACTTTTGTTGTACTTTTTTAGTCGTTAGAGTAAGTGTTTTCTTTACAACTGTTGTTATAGGTCATGTATAAGGGATTTTAATGATAAAGAGTAAGAATATGAATATTCAGATAAATGATGACATCAAGAGTAGATTCTTGTTAGGCGAATGTACTGATGAGGAACTCACTCTCTTAAGGGATTGGATGAAAGCGAACCCTGAGGAGGCAAAGGAACTCTTTGGGATAGAGCGACTATATGATGAACTGAAAGCTCAGGCTCTTCCTAAGGAGAAGATGCTTTTGGCAGAGCAAAGATTGGCAAAGAGCATAGAGGGAATGCGAGCGGAGCGTCATCATGTAAAGGTCGTTCGGATATGGCGACGTGCCGCTGCCATCGTGGTGGTCTGTGTCTTGTCGGGCTTGGCTTGGATGTATTTACAACATCGTGCTTTCTTCAAGCCAGAGATGGTCTTGGCTATGGCGAGTGCCGATAACGATACAATCGTGACCTTGCCTGATGGTACCAAGGTGTGGCTCAACAAGTCGGCATCTATTCAATATCCTAAGGATTTTGAGGGCGAAGAGCGTAAGGTGCTTCTCGATGGTGAGGGATATTTCGAGGTGACCAAGAATCCGCACAAGCCTTTCATCGTGGAGAGCGATGTGATGAGTGTGAGAGTCTTGGGTACCATCTTCAACTTCAAGGTGGAGAAAGCGCAGCGGCGAGCTGTTGTCAGTTTGTTGCAAGGTGAGGTGCGAGTGGCAGGCAACCACAACGAGGGTATGATGATCTTGTCACCAGGGCAGAAGGCTTGTGTGGATGCTAAGACTGGCAGGATGACCTTGTCGGAAGCGGATGTCTATCAAGATGCCTTGTGGCATGAGCATAAGACGGCTTTCCACAATGAGAGCATCCGTGGCATCGCTCGTATCTTGGAACGCATCTATCATGTGCAGGTGATTGTGGATCCTGCCATCAGTCAAAGCTCCACTTATTCGGGCATCATCAAGGAAAAGGAGACGATAGATTCCGTGCTCGACCTCTTACAGAATACCTTGCCTATTCGATATAAACTGAAGGGCAACAAGGTTTATCTTTCGCATTGAACGGCTCTATGATGGAAAGCGATAACATAGAATGAACTAGCTATATATATAATAAGGTGTAACACCTGATGGCAAGTGGACGAAAACATAAAAAACACTTACTCAAAAAAAAGTTGGTTTTTGAGTAAGTGTTTTTTCGTTTAGCATTGTTCTAATACTGAAAATAACAATAACTAAACAGGTCGTTAACAACCTAAAGACTAACAACAACAATTATGACACATTGGTATCATTTACAAAAATCAAAGACGGCATCAGCTGCCATCGCCTTGATGTTGGTGGCAAGCTCATGGTCAACCGTCAAGGCACAGATTACATTGAATGTTCCTCAAACTACTTTGGGGACGGTAATCAAGAAAATACAGAAACAGTCTAAGTACCAGTTCACGTATGACGATGAGTTGGCTAAGATGAAGGTTAATGCCATACAGGTAAAGAATGGAAAGGTGGAGAATGTGTTGAACCAAGTTCTCAAGAACAAGGGCATCACATACGTTATCCAGGATGGTGTCATCTACTTGAAGAAGGTAGAGAGGACACATCCCGCTCAGCCTGCTCCTGCCAAGTTGCGTGAGAAGCATACCTACAAGGGTACTTTGCTCGATGAGAACAAGGAACCGCTGATTGGTGCTGGCATCTTGGTGAAAGGTACGACACATCGTGCCGTGACCGATATGGATGGTAACTTCACCATCGAGACGGATGAGCCTAACCCAGTATTGCAGTTCACCTACTTGGGCTATAAAACCTTGGATGTCACTCCTAAAGGTGATGGCGCTGTCAATGCCCAGTTGCTCCCAGATGCCAAGGCATTGAACGAGGTGGTGGTTACTGCCTTGGGTATCAAGCGAGAGAAGAAGATGTTGGGTTATTCCGTGCAGGATGTCAAGTCGGACGCCCTCAACACCACAGGCGATCCTTCTGTTACCGGAGCCTTGGATGGCAAGGTGGCTGGTTTGCAGATGAATACTTCTAGCACTGGTTTGGGTGGTTCCACCAAGATTACCATCCGTGGTAACTCCTCTTTGACAGACAATAACCAACCACTTTGGGTGGTGGATGGTGTGCCATTCACCGACAACAATAGTTCGGATGCTTCTGCCTACGGAGGCTACGACCGTGGTGGTACCTCTCTCGACCTCAACCCTGAGGACATTGAGTCTATCTCTGTCTTGAAGGGTGCCAATGCCGCCGCCCTCTATGGTTCTCGTGCTGGTAATGGTGTCATCTATGTCACGACCAAGAAGGGAAGTCACAAGCAGGGCTTCGGCGTTACCTATAATGGCAACTTCACTTGGAGCAAGGTGGCTGAGACCATTCCTATGCAGAAACAATATGGACAGGGTTCGCAAGGCGCTACCGTCTATAAGACCGATGAGGAGGGCAACAAGACCTTGAGCAGTGAGTTGGCTTTCGGTGCTCCTTTGGATGGAAGAATGGAGCCTTCTTTCTTGGGTGAGAACATCGCTTATCGTTACTATGGCGACAAGTTGAAGGATTATTTCAACACAGGCTTCTCACAGTTCCATACCGTAGCAGTGGGCAACTCCAGCGAGAAGGGACATTTCCGCTTGTCATTGGGCTATAACGACAATAGGGGCTTGTTTGATGGCGAGAAGTTGGACAAGTTGATCGTTGACTTGAACGCGGGTTCTACTATCAATAAATATCTCTCTACCGAAGGCAAGATTTCTGTTTCTCGTATGAAGGCAGAGAATCGTCCGATGACAGGTTTGAATGGTGAGGTGGCACAGTTGCTGTTGATTCCGGGCAACGTGCGCTTGCAGGATTTGCAGACCTATACCACAGACGACCAATTGCATCGCAACTGGTTTGGTCCTGACATGCAGTATGCCAACCCATACTATGTGCGTCATCGTTTCCAGAACAGTGATGAGCGTTGGCGTGCCTTCGGTTACTATGGTGCCAACATCAATGTGACCGACTGGTTGAAGTTCAATGCCAAGTATGCTTTCGACTATTACCGAACTCGCATTCAGGCTAGCGACCTCAGCTTGGGCAACAATGCTGTCAGCACGCCAGACAAGAAGTGGAGCGAGATGGTGACGGATGATAACATGAGCCGTTCGGAGGAGAACAACTTCGAGCACAACATCTCCTTCCTCTTCCTCGGCGACAACCAGGTGACCAAGGACTTGCGTCTCGGTTACAACCTCGGTGCCAACATCATGTACCAGAAGTATGAGATCTTGGGTGCATCCACCCGAAACTTGTTGGAGAAGGACAACTGGATTTTCAATACTGGTTATCAGTTGACCAACGCCCAGGAGAATGGTCATGAGCGTTCGATGTATTCCGTATTTGGCTCCTTGCAGTTGGCTTTCCGTGAGTATCTGTCTCTCGACTTGACCGCTCGTAACGACTGGTCATCCACCTTGCCTAAGGACAACCGCTCGTTCTTCTATCCAAGTGCCAGCGTCAGCTATATCTTCAGTGACTTCATGCGTAGCATCAAGCATCCTCTCCCACAGTGGGTTACCTTTGCCAAGACTCGCTTGTCGTTCGCCCAGGTAGGTAAGGACCCTGAGCCTTACAACCTCTACAACACTCGTACCTATACCTACGAGAATGGCATTCGTGTGCCTGTGCCTCAGACCATCAAGAAGAACAGCAACTTGAAGCCAGAGATCAAGTCTTCCTTCGAGTGGGGCTTGGAGATGAAGTTCTTGGAGAATCGTTTGGGCTTCGACTTCACCTATTATTATACGAAGACCAAGAACCAGGCGATGCTCGTGGATGCTTCTGCACCTTGGACCCAGCAGTGGGTCAATGCCGGTAAGATTACCAACAAGGGTGTCGAGTTGATGCTCTATGGTACGCCAGTGAAGACCAAGGATTTGACCTTCGACTTGACGATGAACCTCTCCAAGAACATCTCTCGTGTCGATGAGTTGGCAAATGGCGTGGATCACATCTACTTCAGCGGTGATGTCAATATGCCAGTCAAGGTGGGTGCCAAGGCAGGTGGAAAGTTGGGCGACATCTTCGCCAACAACTTGCTGAAGCGTGATGCCAACGGACAGGTGATCATTGGCGAGAATGGTTTGCCATTGCCTGTAACCAGTGCTGATGCCGGTGGTAACTTGGAGCAATATCTCTTGGATCATCCTATCGGCAATATCGAGCCAAAGCTCTTGATGTCAATCACACCAAGCTTGAACTACAAGGGCGTGAGCTTGACCGCCATGTTTGACATGCGCTTCGGTGGCGATGTCGTCAGCGTGTCGGAGGGTATGGCTACCGCAGTAGGTACATCCGAGCGTACGGCTTATCGTGGTGAGTACAAGACGGTCAATGGCGTGAGCGATTACTATATGGTAGTGCCAGGCGTGACAGCTGATGGACAGCCAAACAGCAAGGAGGTTAGTGCGCAGACCTACTATTCCAACATCGGTTTGTATAAGTCACAGAAGGGATATGCTGAGATGTTTGTACACAGTGCGTCCTATATCAAGTTGAAGGAACTCGCCCTGGGCTATAGCTTGCCAAAGTCTTGCTTGAAGAAGACTCCGCTCACTAATGTGAAGTTCTCCTTCGTGGCACGCAACCTGTGCTTCTTGCTCAAGCATACACCGGGCAACCCAGATGGTGGTTATGACACCTCCATGTTCTCTCAGGCATTAGACTTCGCCGCAGTGCCATATACTCGCACCTTCGGTTTCTCTGTCAATGTCGGTTTCTAACAATCTATATATACAAACTTAAATAACAGAAGACGATGAAAAAGAAGATATTATTCAAGTCCATGTTGGTGTTGGCTGCCATGGCAAGCCTCTCCTCATGCTATGACATGGACGGCATGAGCAAGAATCCTTTCGAGCTGCCCGACAATACAACGGGCGGCGAGATTCAGCCAGGCGAGAAGGACGACACCAAGTACGCCGACATCAACATCGACTATAAGGTGAGCAAGGAGGATACCATCGCACTGACCAGTGAACTTCGTTCTGCCAATACCGTGTTCCGCAACTTCCTCTACGAGGGATATATGAACGACTATCAGATTACGACCAACCTGAGCCATGACATCTATGCAGGCTATGTGGCAAACAATCAGCCTAAGCACTCAGGCAAGACTCCTGACTATTTCTATGGCGATGGTTGGAGCGGACAGCGATGGAAGCATTTCTATACCGACCGCAGCAGCGAGTATCGTACGCTCTTGCGCGCCTACAAGTTTAATGAGAATGCCGACAAGTATAAGAACTTGTTCTATGCCACTCGTATCTATTACGCTTTCTTGGCATTGGCGAATACCGATACCTACGGTGATATGCCTTTCAAGGAGTATGTGCAGGCGAAGGTGCCTGAGACCAACAATGTGGCTTACAATACCCAGAAGGAAGTGTATGATGCCATGTTCCGTATGTTGGAGCAGGCAGTGGATAGCATCCAGCCAAACGATGCTTCCCAGGTTGGTTATTCTACCGACGACATCTGCTACAAGGGCGACTGGAAGAAGTGGCTTCGCTTTGCCAATACCTTGCGCTTGCGTCTGGCTTTGCGTATCTCTAATGTCGATTCTGAGCGTGCCAAGGAGGAGGCTCAGAATGCACTCAACAACCAGTATGGTTTGATGGAGAGCAACGCCGACAACATGGAGATTGTGCCAAAGTACGCTCCTGTGGAGAAGGGTGGTACCGATGACGGTGGCAATGAGAACCCTCTCGTGATGTGTAGTGTATGCTACAATGGTGAGAGCGTGATGTCGAAAGACTTGGAGAACTTCTATCGCAACGAGAGCGAGGGTGGCGAGGAATATAAGATTAAGACTGGTCGCAACAGTTATGTTACCAAGAAGATAGACCCTCGATGCTTGGTGAGCTGGTATCGTGGCAACATGACAGACAATACCTTGAGCGCCGGTGAGGATAGTCAGAAGGAAGACTTCGTGGGTTGCGAGCGTGGTGCACAGGCTCCTCTCATCGACATGGGTACCTTGAAGTACTCCCTGACCCGTACCGCTCCGAAGACATTCGGCAAGAACTTCGACCCTAACTACTTCTTCAGCCGTGAGCGTGCTTACCTCTTGTTGGGTTACGCTGAGTCTTTGTTCTTGAGAGCTGAGGCTGCGCTCCGTAGTTGGACGGCACTCGGTTTGACCGCATCTGCCGAGGAGTATTACAAGCAAGGCATCCAGGCTTCCATGGACTACTATCAGATAGATAAGACCAAGGCTGCCAACTATATTGCTGGCGACAAGGCCATCACAGGCAAGGTATTCCAGGGCGGTGACAAGGAGAAGCAGCTCGAAGCCATCATCACCCAGAAGTGGATGGCTATCTTCCCTAATGGTAACGAGGGATGGGCAGACTTCCGTCGTACTGACTATCCAGCCTTGGCAAACCAACTCTCCAACTTTAGTGGTGGCGATGTGCCAGAGGGCAAGATGATCAAGCGCATCCTTTATCCTAACAGTGAGAACAGCAACAAATATTTCACTTCCCATCCTGAGCTTCAGCAGATGAATACACAGGGTACTCGTCTGTGGTGGGATGTCGCTGACACCAACGATGCCAATGGCAACCGTCAGCAACCTAATAACTTCAGATAAATCGTCACTATTTATCTATGAAAAGAAAATCAGTTTTATTTCTCATGATATGTTTCACCTTGATGGCTCATGCCATCAGGGTGAACTTACAAAATGCCGTCGATTTTGTCAATCCCCTCATGGGTTCCGACTCCGACCATGGTCTTTCTACGGGCAATACTTATCCTGCCATTGCCATGCCTTGGGGTATGAACTTCTGGGTGCCACAGACGGGCAAGATGGGAGATGGGTGGATATATACTTATTCTGCTCGCAAGATAAGAGGTTTGAAGCAGACGCACCAACCGAGTCCTTGGATTAATGATTACGGTCAGTTCTCCTTGATGCCTACCGTGGGCAAGCCAATCTTCGACGAGGAGAAACGTGCTAGTTGGTTCTCTCATAAGGCTGAGAAGGCTACACCTTATTATTATAGTGTCTATCTCGCCGACTATGATGTCACGGCAGAGGTTTGTCCTACGGAGCGTGCGGCATTGATGCGCTTCACCTTCCCGAAGACCGACAGCGCCCATGTGGTGATAGATGCTTTCGACAAGGGCAGCTATATCCGGGTGATTCCTGCTGAGCGCAAGGTGGTGGGCTATTCCACTCGCAACAGTGGAGGCGTGCCTGACAACTTCTGCAACTATTTTGTCATCGTCTTCGATCACGACTTCGAGATGACTTCTGTCAAGGATGGCAATTTCTCATCGGCACAAGAGCAAAGTGGCGACCATGTGGGTGCCATCCTCACCTTCAAGACCCGTCAGCGTGGCGAACAGGTGAATGCTCGTGTGGCTTCTTCCTTCATCAGTGAGGAGCAGGCTGTCTTGAACCTCAAGGAATTGGGAGGCATGGATATGGCGCAGCTCCAACAGAAAGGTCGCAACCGCTGGAACGAGGTCTTGGGAAAAATCGAGGTGGAAGATGACAATATCGACCACTTGCGCACCTTCTATAGTTGTCTGTATCGCTCGGTGTTGTTCCCTCGTGGTTTCTATGAGTACAATGCCAGTGGCGAGGTGGTTCACTATAGTCCTTACAATGGTACCGTGCAGAAGGGATATATGTTTACCGACACAGGCTTCTGGGACACCTTCCGTTGTCTCTTCCCGATGCTCAACCTGATGTATCCTTCCGTCAACGAGAAGATGCAGGCAGGTCTTGCCAATGCCTACAAGGAGAGTGGTTTCTTGCCAGAGTGGGCGAGTCCGGGGCATCGTGGTTGCATGGTGGGCAACAACTCCGCTTCTGTCGTGGCTGATGCCTATCTGTCGGGTTTGCGAGGATATGATGTCGAGACCTTGTGGCAGGCGGTGGTGCATGGCAGCAAGGCGGTGCATCCTGAGGTCAACTCTTCTGGTCGCTTGGGCTATGAGTACTACAACCAACTGGGCTATGTGCCATATGATATCAAAATCAATGAGAGCGTGGCTCGCACCTTGGAATATGCTTACGACGACTGGTGCATCTATCAGTTGGGTAAGTCGTTGGGGAAATCGGAAAAGGAGTTGAAGCCATTCCGCAAGCGTGCGATGAACTATCGCAACGTGTTTGACAAGGAGAGCGGTTTGATGCGAGGTCGTCTTCAGAACGGTCAGTTCCAGTCACCTTTCAATCCGCTGAAATGGGGAGATGCCTTCACCGAGGGAAATGCTTGGCATTACACCTGGTCGGTGTTCCACGACCCTCAGGGACTCATCAACCTCATGGGCGGCAAGGAGCGTTTCAACGAGATGTTGGATTCCGTCTTCCTCCTTCCACCGGTGTTTGACAACAGCTATTATGGTTTCACCATCCACGAGATACGAGAGATGCAGGTGATGAACATGGGCAACTATGCACATGGCAACCAACCTATCCAGCATGCCATCTATCTTTATGGCTATAGTGGTCAGCCTTGGAAGAGCCAGTATTGGATTCGCCAGGTGATGGATCGCCTCTATACACCGACTCCGGATGGATATTGTGGCGATGAGGACAATGGACAGACTTCTGCTTGGTATGTCTTCTCGGCGATGGGATTCTACCCTGTTTGTCCAGGTACCGGACAGTATGTTCTGGGTACACCTTACTTCAAGTCGATGAAGCTTCACTTGGAGAATGGTAAGCAAGTCAACATCTTGTCGGAAGGCAAGGGATGCTATGTGGATGCCATGAGCATCGATGGCAAGGAATATGGGCACAACTATCTCGAAATAGAACAGTTGCGAAAGGGCGCCAACATCGTTTATTGCCTCTCTGAATCGCCTAATCAGGTAAGGGGAACACAGAAAGAGGATGCACCTTATTCTTTTTCTTCCCAATAATCCTTGCTAAATCCAAATGTTTTATTACTTTTGCATAAAGTACTCTTTTATGTAAACTTATGAAGAAAAGAATCGTAAACATATTATTGATGGCTTGTGTGGTAGTCGGTGGCTACGCACAAGCCTCTTTTACCCAATACGTCAATCCGAGAGTGGGCACAGGTGGGCATGGACACGTCTTCCTGGGTGCCAATGTGCCCTTTGGCTATGTGCAACTAGGTCCTACGGAGCATACTCGTGGCTGGGACTGGTGTTCGGGCTACCATGATTCCGACTCGGTGCTGATAGGCTTCGGTCATCAGCATCTCAGTGGTACGGGAATCGGCGAACTGGGTGATGTGGCATTCTTGCCGGTAGCTGATGCCCGACAGAAGGAGATCATCTTCCATCATGCCAGTGAGAATGTGCGACCAGGCTATTATGCCGTCAAGTTGCAGCAACCGAATGTGTGGGTGGAACTTACTGCCACGCAGCGTGCTGGCTTCCATCGCTATACCTTCGGAGCGGATGCACAGAAGGCGCAGTTGATACTCGACCTCTTCCAAGGCATCGGATGGGACAAGCCTACCGACTATTCCTTGAAGCAGACTTCACCTTCTACCCTCGTGGGACATCGTTATTCTACTGGTTGGGCGAAGGACCAAAGAGATTATTTCGTGGCAGAGTTCTCACAACCCGTGCAAGTGGCGGCGCAAGACTGCGGACGATGGTTGGTGACGGCATCCGACATGTCGAAGCCATTGATGGTCAAGGTGGGCTTGTCGGCTGTGAGCATCGACAATGCCAAACTCAACTTGCAGGCGGAGATTCCTGGTTGGGACTTCCGACAGGTGGTGGCTGAGGCTGATGCGGCTTGGAACCGTGAACTGTCAAAGGCGAAGATAGAGACACAAGATTCCGTGGCTCGTCGCATCTTCTATACGGCGATGTATCATACGATGACAGCTCCATCCGTCTTTTCGGATGTCAACGGCGAGTATCGTGGTGCCGATGGAAAGATACATCAAGGCGATTTCACCAATTATACGACGCTCTCCCTTTGGGACACCTATCGTGCGGCGCATCCACTGATGACATTGATTCATACGGATATGCTTTCCGATATGGCGCAAACTTTCATCAACATCTATCGCCAGCAAGGTAGGTTGCCTGTCTGGCACTTGATGGGCAATGAGACCGACTGCATGGTGGGCAATCCGGGCATTCCTGTGCTTGCCGACTTGGTGCTCAAGGGATATGTGAAGGACAAGGAGGCGGCTTACGAGGCACTGAAACAGACTGCCCTCAAGGAAGAGAGAGGTCTGGGCTTGCTCAAGAAGTATGGGTATCTGCCATACGACAAGGACCCGGAGATGGAGACGGTGGCAAAGGGATTGGAATATGCCCTGGCTGACGCCTGCATCGCTAAGGTGGCACGCTTGTTGGGCAAGAAGGCGGATGCAACGTATTTCGAACAGCGTTCGAAGAGCTATCGAAAGTACTTCGACAAGCAGACCGGATTCATGCGTGGCATCGGTTCCGACGGCAAGTTCCGTAAACCTTTCAATCCTTTCTCCACCGTGCATCGTCAGGATGATTATACAGAGGGCAACGCTTGGCAATACACTTGGCTCGTGCCACACGACGTGCATGGATTGGTGAGACTCTTCGGAAGCGAGAAAAACTTTGTGACGAAGTTCGACTCCCTCTTTGTGGTCAGTGGCGACTTGGGCGACAATGCCTCACCCGACATTTCGGGTCTCATCGGACAGTATGCGCATGGCAACGAGCCAAGCCATCACGTCTTGTATATGTACAATTACGTGGGGCAACCTTGGAAGGCGGCTCGCTTGTTGCGACAGACGATGAAGGAGATGTATAAGGATGATTACGACGGACTGAGCGGCAATGAGGATGTCGGACAGATGTCGGCTTGGTATGTGCTTTCTGCCATGGGACTTTATCAGGTGGAACCAGCTGGTGGCAAGTACATCATCGGCAGTCCTCTCTTCGACAGTGCAGAGATGAATGTAGGAAAAGGTAAGAGTTTCAGGATTGTTTGCAAGGACAACAGCAAGGAGAATATCTATGTGCAGTCGGCTCTGCTGAATGGCAAGCCATACTCCAAATCTTATATCAGGTATGAGGATATGATCAAGGGCGGTGTCTTGGAACTCCAAATGGGCAGTCAACCTTCTCGCTGGGGAACACGACCTGCCGACAGACCCTAAAGAACCATAACAATAGAAACAAAACAGATGAGAAAGTCAATATTTACGATAGCCTTGCTGACGGCTACAATGTCGGCAATGGCACAAGAGAATGCCAAGGTAGATGTGCATGCACGTTATACCAAGGTGGTAACGCCAGTGGATGGTAAGTATGAGTCGAAGCGTCCGCCAGTGGAGGAGCGTCTCTTCACCTCTGCTGCCGTGGAGAAGAAAATCAAGGAAGTACAGAAGATTCTGAAGAAGAACCCTAAGTTGGCATGGATGTTTGCCAACTGCTATCCCAACACGTTGGAGAGCACGGTTCATTACCGAGTGTTGAGCAATGGTGATGACGATACCTTCGTCTATACTGGTGACATTCCAGCCATGTGGCTCCGTGACTCTGGCGCACAGGTTTGGCCATACGTAGCCCTTTCCAACAAAGACGAGAAACTGAGAAAAATGTTGCGTGGCGTGATTCTGCGCCAGTTCAAGTGCATCAATATCGACCGCTATGCCAATGCCTACAATGACGGACCTACCGGGGCTGGTTGGCAGAAGGATGACACCGATATGCAACCAGAGGTGTTTGAGCGCAAGTATGAGATCGACTCGTTCTGTTATCCGATTCGTTTGGCTTACGAGTACTGGAAGGTGACAGGCGATGACTCCATCTTTGGCGAGGAGTGGATCAAGGCGATTGCCAACATCCTCACCACCTTCCATGAGCAACAGCGCAAGGAGACATCTAAGGCATATCATTTCACGAGAATGACCGACCGTGCCTTCGACACCGTGGGATGGGATGGTTTTGGAGCACCTGTCAAGCCAGTGGGGTTGATAGCATCGATGTTCCGACCTTCCGACGATGCCACGATTCTTCCTTTCTTGGTACCATCCAACTTCATGGCTGTCTCTTCCATGAAGAAGGCGGCTGAGATTTTGCAGCATTGTGCCGGCAAGATGCAGGATGAGGCTCAGAAGGAAAATGTCTTGCATCTGGCTGCGGCAAGTGAGGCATTGGCATCGGAGGTACATGCGGCTTTGCAGAAATATGCAGTGGTCGATCATCCTAAGTATGGCAAGATCTATGCCTACGAGGTGGATGGCTTCGGCAACCATCTCTTGATGGATGATGCCAATGTGCCTTCGCTCTTGGGTATGGGTTATTTGGGTGATGTCGCCAAGGACGACCCTATCTATCTGAATACTCGCAGCTTTGTGTGGAGTGAAGACAATCCTTGCTTTTTCCGTGGCAAGGCAGGCGAGGGTATTGGCGGTCCACACATCGGATATGATATGCCTTGGCCTATGTCTATTATGATGAAATGCTTCACGGCTACGAGTGATGATGAGATTCGCTGGTGCATGAAGACGCTGCTCGATACGGATGCAGGAATGGGATTCATCCATGAGTCTTTCCACAAGGATGATGCGTCTAAATATACCCGTGCTTGGTTCGCTTGGCAGAATACCTTGTTTGGTGAATTGGTGGTCAAACTCATCAATGATGGCAAGGCAGATCTCTTGAATAACTTGTAGCCTTGTGCCTCGAAAAGAAAACAGTAACGATATAAATTCTTCAGAGAATGATTCTTCTGATGATAACAATATTCTTTTGATAACAATGAAAGAAATCAAGATTATAGGTTCGGCTCTTCCCAATATTCCTTGGGAGGAGCGGCCAGCCACCAGCCAGGCTCCGCTTTGGAGGTATTCGCAGAATCCAATCATCAAGCGTGACCATCTTCCCGACTCCAACAGCATCTTCAATAGTGCTGTTGTACCATTTGGTGAGGGCTTCGCCGGTGTGTTCCGCTGTGATGACAAGAATCGTCGCATGACGCTCCATGCTGGTTTTAGCAAGGATGCCATCCATTGGGACATCCGGGAGGAAACCATCCGTTTTGAGTGTGGCGATGCTGAGATAGGGGAGTGGGTATATGGCTACGACCCTCGTGTGTGCAAGATAGGCGATAAGTATTATGTTACTTGGTGCAATGGTTATCATGGTCCTACCATCGGCGTGGCTTGGACGGAGGACTTCCTGACTTTCCATCAGTTGGAGAATGCCTTCTTGCCTTACAACCGCAATGGTGTGATGTTCCCACGCAAGATCAATGGCAAGTTTGCTATGTTGAGCCGTCCTAGTGATACGGGGCATACGGCATTTGGTGACATCTTCTATAGTGAGTCGCCCGACTTGGAGTATTGGGGGCATCATCGTCATGTGATGGCACCTGCTGCTTTCGAGGAGAGTGCTTGGCAGTGCATGAAGATAGGTGCAGGACCAGTGCCTATCGAGACTTCCGAGGGATGGCTCCTGATTTATCATGGCGTGCTTCACTCTTGCAATGGATATGTCTATGCCTTTGGTGCTGCTCTGCTCGACTTGGATGAACCGTGGAAGGTCATCGCTCGTTCGGGACAGTATCTCATTTCTCCTCAGGAGTATTATGAGTGTGTGGGTGATGTGCCTAACGTTTGTTTCCCATGTGCAGAACTTCACGACCCAGAGACGGGTCGCATCGCTATATATTATGGTTGTGCGGATACGGTTACGGGTTTGGCTTTCGGATATATCCCTGAAATCATCGAGTTCATTCGCAAAACCAATATCTTGTAATTATAGTTTTTAGGTTTGTTTAATGGAAACCGCTATGGCGACTTGAATATGTCGCTATAGCGGTTGTTTTTTGCCCCTACTAGGGGCAGAGGAAGTATAGACAGAGGCTCTGGTCGTCTATTACGACAAGCCTCGGTCGTCTATAGTGACAAGCCTTGGTCGGTATTAGGGACGAAGTTTGGTCGGTATTAGAAGTGAAAATTCTACACTATAGTGGAGAATTTACGAATCTAATTCCTTTAATCTCTTTTTCTCCGTCCTCCCAAATGTAAGCTCTGCGATAGTCTTTCCCCTTTACTCTCAGCGTTATTCCTTTGGCATCCACCTTCTTCACATTCCTGAAATACATTCCCCAAGATGGGAAGACTGGCCATTCCGATGTCGGTCGATTTTCGAACCACGCAGGCAATTTCTCATCATTGACTCCACGAAACTCCAAGTCGCATCTCCGCAGTACGACATAGTCAGTAGGCGCTTTCCCCCAACTTTTCACGGAAAGTGCCATGCGAGTGATGTCACGAGCCGTCATGTCGCTCACTATGATCTTGCCACAGGTGTTGTCGTCTCCTAAGGTGACGCTGAGGGGAGTCAGTACTTCTCGTATCTGGTTGCGTCGAATATAGATGCGATCCATCCTTCCGGGTGCCTTGCCCCAAGCGCCAGGCTCTAGGTTGATGGCTGCCTCTGACTGGGTGCGATGGGAGGTGATGTGCTCATACTCTCCTGGTCCATAAATCTCGCAGTCGGATATTTCCAGATTGGTGGAGGGCATAATCATGCGTATGCCATTGCAGGAAGAGTTGAGGACGCAATGGCTGATCTTCATCTTATCCCAATAGCCTCCGGCGATGGCATCGTCACCCGTGTGCATCTCGCATCGTTCTATCTTCACGTCTTGTGCTCCACGGATATGGATGCCATCCCAACCACCCTGAATACGCAAGTGGGTGAACGAGGTATGGTTGACGAGATAGCCGAGGAAGGCATAGTTGGCTGAGTTCTTGACTTCAAAGCCCTCAAACTTGCAGTTGTCGCACGATGCCAAGAGGAGGGTGTGGGGACCACGCATTCCCTCTTCGCCCAAGGCATTGCGAACATTGTTGCCATCGATGCACCCTTCTCCTTCTATCCCGCTCTGGCTGATGCCAACGCCATGAATCAGGGCTAGCGACCATTGAGGGTCGGTGGCGGAGTTGTAGTTGACGGTTCCTTGTCCACTTTCGTATTTCGAGAGGTCGATGTGGGTGCGAAGAGGGGCGTAGTCGGCGAGTCTTCTGCTTCCTTTCAGCACCGCTCCTCGTTCCAAGTGTAGCCTGACACCCGATTGGAGGTAGATGCTGCCTGTGGTAAATACTCCCGATGGTATCACGACGGAGCCACCGCCAGCTTCGGCGCATTGGCGGATGGCTTGGTTGATGATGGGAGCGTTGTTGGTGCTCTCGTCGCCCGGTTGAGCACCCAGCGACAAGATGTTGATGACGATAGATAATAGCAATCCGAACATAATGATGGTTATATTTTAGGGATAAATGTCTCTTGTCAAGATAAAGCAAAAGCCCATGCATGGCATCTTGCGATGCACATACACGGACTTTTTTATAATCAAATCTATAGGTTTACTTGATAACCACCTTTCTGGTAGTTCCATCAGCCATCTTCACGATGTTGATACCCTTCTGGAGGTGGCTTACCTTCATACCATTGATGGTATAGATATTTGCTTCAACGTCAACTGGTATGTCGATATTTTTGATGTTGGTTTCGATGTTTTCTACGATGTTGCTGAAGTCCATCCAACCATCTGCATCTTTGTATAAGCTAGATGTTCCTACTGGCACATGGATGGTGCATGAAGATGTGCTGACACCGCTAAAAGCCCCATATCTGACAGTAGGAGGGGTGGTCGCACTGATTCTTAAGTCTTGGAGCTTCTGGCAGTTGCTGAATGCATAACCATCTATTAAAGTAATGGTTGAAGGCAAGTCTATTTCCTTTAATTCAAAATTGTCTTGGAATGTACTACCTAGAATTTTTGTTACATTCTCTGGTATTGATATGCTCGTCAAAGCGTGGCAACCATAGAATGCATTGCTGCCAATAGCGTCTTTTTTGTATCCAGTGCCTGTACCGTCAATAAGTGTGGAAGGCAAGTTGAATGTTTTCACTTGTGTGCATGCTTCAAAGGCGTATTCTCCAATACGAGTGACACCTTCAGGTATGTCGATTTCGTCCACAAGAGCCCAACAGTTACTGAAGGCTCCACCTTCAATAAGTTTGAGAGATGTAGGGAGTATGATATGCTCCAACTTGCATTTTGCAAAGAAATAGTTGGAGAAGGTGTTTCCTTTTGTGGTTAAACCTTCGCTATAGTTATAATAATAAGGACTTCCTCCTTCTACAATGGTAGCTGTAGGCATAATTAGATTAACCAAGTTTCCTGAGGTCTCTAGTCCGTTTACGTCGCGACCAGCCATCTCTCTGATACAGAGAATGTCATCGCCATTGAGGGGACCACTCACGATTAAGTCTTTGATGGCATATTTCTTGTTGCCGACTAAAGACGACAAAGTTCCTGCTTGCGTTAGATTGGCTACAAAAGGAGCGTCATCATCGCCTTCTTCGATGATATTGGTAAAGTTGCTCCATCCATTGGCTATTTTGTAGATATTAGCGCATCCTTGCGGAACATATACCTTTGTTTCTTGCATGGGTACGTTTTGAAAAGCATTGTAGCCGATGCTTGGCGCATCTTCTACAGCTGAGCGAATTTCGCTTAACTTATTGCAGTTGGCAAACGCCATGTAGTCGATGCTTGTTATTGTGGATGGGATATGAACAATTAGAAGGTTAGCGCATCCACTCAAAACTTCACCAGCAATCTTTTGAACTTTTGGGAAAGAAAACTCTTTCAAACTGCTGCATCCTTTGAATGCAAGGTCACCAATGCTCGTAACATTTTCTGGGATAGTAATATCTTCTAACTTGGAAGAGGCGATGAATGAGTTCCCTTTGATAATGGTGACAGTTTTGGGAAGAATGATTTTGGTAATGGTAGAGTTTTCGAACATATGTTCTCCAATCGTATTAGCTTCTGTGGAGTAATTAAAATATTGCTTGTAGTATGGCGAACCTCCTGCAACAATGTTCGCATTGCTAAGATCTAATTCCCCCAATTTCCCATCAGTAGCATTCCCATTAAAGTCACGACCTGTCATTTCTCTAAGAAAGAGAATGTCATCCCCATTGAGATCGCCTGTAATCGTTAGTGATTCTATGGTGAACTTGTCGCTACTGCTTATGAGTGAAGCAAGTTTTCCTGCTTCTGTTGTAATATGTTTAGACTTTGCATTTTCTGCGTAGAGATTACTTGCTCCAAAACAAATGTAGAGGAATAATACACTTAAAGTCAAAAGCCGAAAAGAAAAGTTAGGTTTCATAATAGTATTGTTTGAATGAGTGAATAAAAATAAAATCATAGGGAAGAGCGTGTTATCCCTTAACCCTATGATTTTTATTAATGCTATTGTCTTACTTCACAACCACCTTTCTTGTAGTACCATCAGCCATCTTGATGATGTTGATGCCCTTCTGCAGATGGTTCACCTTCATACCATTGATGGTGTAGATACCAGTAACGGTCTGAACGTTAGGACGATTCTCAACGTTCTCGATGCCTGTGGCTACCTTGTAACCCTTCTTGGATACACCCAGGATGGTAGGATACTTGCCGTATGAGTTGTTCTGGAAAGTAATGCTTTCTACCTTCTTGCTCTTGTCGGTAGGCAAGGTAAACTCGTAGAGACGGAAGTTGTCACGAGAGTCGATGTCATCTGCTAGATAACTATCTACTGACTTGGTGATGATACGGCTGATGCCATATACAGCTTCGTTACCATCTGGTGTTCCGCTGAACCAATCGCTTGGACGGAAAGCCCCAGTGTTGCTAGTAGTGCCATCAGTATAGGTAGCATAAGCGGAAACGGAAGACTGACCATTGGCAGAAATCATGAGGAAGTACAATTCATCACAATTCTGTGGGGTGGTGAGTGTCAACGTGCTAGGCTTGTATGCACTCTTCATGACAAGAGCATTGTTTGCAGTGTAATCTGCCAACTCAAACTTAGTGCCGTTGGCGGTAGTCACGATGCGGTCGCTACCAGCGAGAGAACCTGCAGCTTGTACGTCAGAGCTGTATAAAGCCCAACCTTGGTTATCCAATGTACCTGTTGTATGAGTGGAAGCTGGCTTAGCCTCAGCGATAACATCTGCATTCCAACCCGTTACGCTCACAGGTGCAACAGAAGGAATTGCCTCCTCAAACTGCTCGTATGCCTCAACCTCTGCCAAAGATGGATAGAAGTAAGCATTTAAGTTACAGATGATGGCAAGATACTTGCTGCTCTTGTACTCAGGGAATATGTATTCCAATTCAGAAACCTCTTCGAGATTAGAGAAGGTCTTCACCTTGGTCATGCTGGTCAAGTCATTACCTACGGCAATGCTGATTTCATTGTTTACATATCCATCCTTGTCGTTCTCATTCGTACCCTTGTTGGCATTAGGAATGTTGACAACAACCTTTGAAAGATTCCATTCCTTGCCCTTTGGTGCTGTGAAGATAGCCCAAGTATCATCTTTATGGGTCGAAGCGTCTTCGATGTCCATGAGTGCTTCCTCAGTCTTATTGCCGTCTGTAAGACCATTGATGTCAAACTTGTCGTACTGTGCCTCGTAAGAGTAGTCATTCTTGTAATGACGAACTTCTGCTGTCGCACCCGTCAAGATGTTTGGCTGAGAGGTAGCGTCGATACTAATCTCAACGATACGCTCCTTGTAAGCTCCACCATTGTTGACATTGATAACGACATTGTCTGTACCCATCTTGTTCTCTGCTGTTACAGGAATGGTGAAGGTCTGGTTAGCCTTGTCCTCGGTAATCTTGCCGATGGTAACACCGCCATTGGATGTTGCGGTACAAGTAAAACTCTCAGCACGCTCGTCGCCATTGAGGTTGTATTTTACTACGATGTTCTTGGTTTCGCCAGCATTCATCTTCATCTGTGCATTTGGCACCTCGATGGTCATGTTGTTGTCTTCCATACCATATACCTCAAACTCCCAGATACGGAGAGTGCCATTTGACTCTGGAACCAACTTTACATAGCGTGCCTTGAAAGGTGGAATGTAGTCAGTCTTGATGCTCTCATTCACTCTTCCTTCTGCATCCACTACTGTGGTCCAGTTCTTACCATCGTTGGAAAGCATAATTTTATAGTTGTTGATTTGGTCAACACCTTTCTCTGGACCAGAATTGCCATCATAGATGCGGAATCCATAGATTCGGTATGCGCCTTGGCAGTCGAAGATGGCCCATCTGTCACTTTCAAGGGTACACCATTTCTGACTGGTCTGGCTAGGATTGGTGACACCATCAATGATGCGATCTGGTACCTCGGTGGAGTTGGTAGAACCGCTGTAATCAACTACCTTCTTGCCCTTTACAACATTATATACTAATTTGGCGTCAGAAGCGTCAACTACATCGATGACCTCCTTGGAGGTGGAAGATGTACCCACTACGTTGGTCACCTTAACGGTAACTGACTGTTTGCCAGCCTTAGTAGCTACGACTGTGATGGTCTCTTGGTCGAGTGAACTGCCATCGACAACCTTCAAGCCTTCTGGCAAAATCCATTCCCATGTAGTTGGGTTACCAGTACCCTTGGCTGTGATTGTTGTGCTTTCGCCTACGGTCAAATAACTCTTTCCAAGCGAGAAAGTTACAACTGGAGCGGTCGCCTTAGGATAATCTATCTTGATGGTCTTGCCTGTTTGCTCCTTCATGTCTTTCATCACAGGAACGACTTCCATTTGCAAGTAAGCGTCTGTTCCATTGCGAAGGAAGGTTGGCACATAGAAGCCCTCACCACGTGTTTGACCTACCAATTCACGTGTGCCGGATTCGGAAGTCTTATAGATGTCAAAGTGATCGAAATCCTCTGTGTATGTGTAATCCCAAGTAAGGCGAACATCGTTCTTCTCTGCACCCAAAACGGTTGTGGTAGCAAGGTTCTCGATGCTGACAGCTGCTGGAGCAAAGTTGGCAGGGAGAACAGCAAGCTCTCCGAGATTTAATGTGTAAGCAGAAACCTCGGCATCGCTCTTCAAGTTGAGGGCAATCATGTAGATGGTTTTGCCGTTCAAAGAACTAAGGTCGTATTCCGCTACTGTCCAACCATTCTTCTCTGTGGTGGTTGGGCTTGCCAAAGTTTCATTAGGAGTGGTAGAACTCTCTGTGGAAAGTTTCACCTCTACGCTGTTGGCATGGCTAGTCTTATAAACGAGGCGCAAAACGCCACCATTGGTTACTTGGATGGCTGTCTTGTAGAGACGCATTAAGTGGTCGCCTGCTGTGAGTGTTCCGCTCACTTTGATACTAGAACCGAAGTTGTAAGCATCGTCCCAGTCTATGGATGCTGTGAGATTACCCTTGTTCTCAATCCACCAACGCCATGTAGGCATTATGCTCTGTACACCACTGTGGTTCCAATCTTGTGTTCCCTTCTTCTCTCCTTCAACGAAACGATGCTTGCCTACACCTACGCAGAAGGAGCTGACAAATGGCATGCTGCTGATGGCTGAACGTTCCAACACACGGTTGGAGATGCCTGGCCAACTAGTTGTACTGTTGACGGTAGGGTCACCATAGGTGTTTACCCACATTTGCTCCTCGTTCTTGAAGGTCTTGGTTGCAGCAGCATATGCGTTTGCACCAGTCTCCTCCTTGCCGAGAAGGTCTTTCACGTTGTCTTTCCAAATGCGCTCTTCAGGGCAGAACAAGTCGAGTGAACCCCTATGCCCTGATGTCGGCATAGCAGAGTTGAGGTAATAAGCAAAACCTGTATGGCCGCTGTTCACTACTTGTACGCCTGCATAAATCTTGGAGAAAGTCTCTTCTTCTGTGCATCCAATGCTGCTGGCGTAGCTGCGATAGTCGCCTACGGAACCATATTCCAAGAACTGTGATGTGTTCTTGTGTGATTTAAGAATCGTAGTGTTTGGAGTACCGCTGGCATTGTACCACTGAATTTCCATGTGGGTATCGCCATTAGCATCGGCAATCTTGTTGAATTCCTGAATGAAGCCTACCCATTCGGATGCGCTTCCGCCTCCAGTCTCCTCATTGATAAACCATCCATCGAAACCCATGTACTTGGCAATCTCGTAGAGTTTCTTGGCATAGATATATACGCCTTTCTCCTGTGTCAGCATTTGGCGAACCCAAGCCTGGGTGCCACCAAATGCTGCAGGAGGGAAGAATATCTGACCGAGTGATTTTACACCGCTGAGGTGGGCTGCGTCGGTAGATGGAGCTGGTGGAGGAATGATAATTCCCTCACTAGCGGATCCTGCCCAATATACGAGTTTGTCCATATATTGCCAGTAGGTAGGCTGATAGCCCAAGAAGCTATTGGCACCTTGTGATGGACACTGGCTACAGGTAGGGTAGAGGATGGTGGCATCGCAAATCTGTCCCTCATAGAACTGATTGGCGTTTGCCTTCATCAATGTTGGTTCTTTGAAGCGTTTTGCCAAAGGAACTTTTGAACGATTGAACTTGGCATCCTTATCGGTCTCTGGCGACCAATTCTTGATGTCATCAGGATGCCAGCAACCGCCATAAGGTTGTTGAGCCCAAGCTGAGCCTCCGAATAGCATGGAGAGCATCGCTACACAAAAAAGTCGATTTAGTCTCATACTGTTAGCTTTTAGTTATTATTATGTTATTAGTGTTATTTCCCCTTTGGGAATGACTTTATAACAACTCTCTTTCTAAAACTACTTACTCGAAAATGAACTTTTTTTCTTCATTTCCTATAATTATAGAGCAATAAGGGATTTGTTTAGATGAAATAGTCGAAAATGAAGATGGATAAATTGCCTTCCTATGATGGTCTCATCCTTGTTGTCTGTATTTTTCATGGGAGAGCGTCTTTTGTCACTCACTTTTGTCTCGTCATTTCCTGGTACCACTTTCATTTTTCCCTAGTTAGGAAAAAAATCTTGCCTAGTTAGGCGTGAATTTTTACCTAGTTAGGGAGCGGCGGCTGTGTAGTGCATGGAAATGTGGGTTTGTAGGGAGGGTGTAAAGAATTATTGGGAATGTCAAGCGAATCAGTAATACTTTTCGGATTGTGTATAGTGATTCAGTAAGAAAGCAAATGGAGTGTGAATTTTTGGACGTATGCGTTTGTCGGCATGGATGCCTAGGAGCGTCTGTGTGGACGTACGACCATAGGGGGAGACGACGTGCGTCCATAAGGGATATGGTCGTACGAGCATAGGGGATGCGGATTCGAATCCGTAAGGCGTTCCACTCCCGTGGAACGAGCAGCTGACGGGAGTGGGTCACCCTCCGCCGCCTGTTGCGTCGTCCTGTCTATCAGTCCCATGGCTTCTTCGATTTGCTGAGGGGAGTGAAGAGCCAGTCTAGGTGAGAAGGGAATTGCAGAAAATGAGAGTTTTTTTGTAGCGAAAAGCAGAAAAAAACTCTCATTTTTTGTTTATTCAAAAAATATCGCTAACTTTGCAGACTGATTATATAAAGTAGTGTCTATGAGCAAAACGTTATATTCGCTTGCCTTGTCGAGCGTCATTTCTCTAGACATAGCTGCGATGTCCATTCCCCCGCACTTTTCTGCTGGAAGCGGCATGGCAAAGCTGGGTGGCACGGGGTGTCATCGTGGCAAAGTTACCTCTCAAGGACGGATACGGCTTTGAGAGGAAAAATGGTATAGGTCGTAAATTAAATACATTTTGTGATGATAACAAAGCTAAGGTTACAAAATTGGAAGAGTTTTGAGGACTCTACATTATATATCGATTCATTGAGCATCCTCATCGGAACCAATGCCAGTGGCAAGTCGAATGTACTTGATGCATTTGCCTTTCTCCGTGCCATTGGTGAAGGTAAGAGACTCGTGGATGCCATTCAAGCGGTGAGAGGTGGCGAAGAATGGATTGTGCGTAGAGGCGAGAAAGGCTTTTGTATCAGTTTGCAAATAGAAGAGGAGCAAACATATCTGGTAGATTTGAGAGTTCAGAAAAATGGTGATACTTTCCAATATGGCAGTTGTGACATTCACGTCAAGGGAGAAGAGAAACTTAAGGAGGCTATGCCAAGACAATTCGGTGGAACTTCTTATGAGATGACATGGAATGTCTATGGGCAGGCTGAGGCTTCCTTGGATTTGTTGCCTTTGATTTATCGCAATTTTCGAAATGTGTTTATTTTGGATCCCATGCCGGCAAGGATGCGTGACTACTGTCGGGTTTCTAAGGAACTGAAATCAGATGGAAGCAACGTGGCAGGTGTACTTTGTGCCTTGGGGAAATCCAGACAACACAAGGTGGAGGCACTCTTGTCCAACTATGTTCGTCCTTTGCCAGAGCGTGACATCAACAAGGTGATTTCCGTACCGATAGGTTTGACCAAGTCGGATGCGATGCTATATTGTTATGAGGATTGGAATCCGGAGAATCCTGTTGATGCTAGAGGAATGAGTGATGGTACTCTTCGCTTCATTGCGATTGTCGTAGCTCTGTTGACAGCCGAACCTCACAGTTTACTTCTGATAGAGGAAGTTGACAATGGACTTCATCCGTCTCGTGCCAAGGAGTTGGTAGATATGCTTAAGCAACTATCAAGTGCGCGTCAAGTCGATGTACTTTGTACAACTCATAATCCGGTGTTGTTGGATGAATTGGGAAATAGAATGATTCCATTTGTAAGTTATGTGACGCGAGATGAAAAGGGAAATAGTCGTGTAAATCTATTGGAAGATAAACAGAATTTAGCCAAATTGATGGCTTCAGGAAGTATCGGCAGTATGATGATTAAAGACAAAATATAATGAAGAAGGTTTTGGTGATAGATACAAGTGTGCTTTGTGTTTGGTTAAAGGTTCCAGGCAAAGAGACATGTGGTTCTAGTAATGCTCTGATTACTTATGATATAGTAGCATTATCCCTACCCGCATGAAAGATGGGAATAAAGAACTGTCTTCTTTGTTCCCCTGTTATTAAATAGCGAAAACCGAAGAGGTAAAGGAGTGTACTTTGGCAGTCCTTCATCCTAAAAACGATCATAATTTTGCTAGTTCTATGCTCAAGGGGATGAATAGTTTGGATGCAGTCTTGTCTAAATGGGTTGATGATAATTTCTGGGATTAAGTCAAGAAAGAATAGATAGGACAACGGGCGAGGATTTGGGCATTAAAAGATAAGTAGTTTTTGAAAATGATAATTACTAAAATCCCCTCTGGCAGTTTTTAGCCAGAGGGGATTTTTTTAGATGTGGAAGTTGATGTCTTCGAGCCACTTCTTGGTGTCGAAGCATGGACACTCCTTGCGAACGCCGGGGAGGTCACGATGACCGAGGATGGTGGCATCGGGGTAATCGAGACAGAGGCTCTTGAGGAGTTCTTCCATCGTTACCTTCTGGGCGAGGGTACGGGTGTCGGCAGGTTTGCCGTTGGCATCGAGTCCGCCCTCATAGCAGACGGCGATGCTGTGGGCGTTGTAGTGACGGGCGTGGGCGCCGACCTCTCGCTCTGGGCGGCAAGGGTAGAGGGTACCATCCTTGGTGATGTAGTAGTGATAGCCGATGGTTTTGAAACCTCTGGCGAGGTGACAGGCTTTCAAGTCTTCTACCGTGAAGTCTTGGGTCACACGGGTTGCCGTGCAGTGCAATACGATTAGATTGATTGTTCTCATAACAAATTTTTTTTTATGATTTTTCTTACTAAATTAATTTTCCAATTTCCATTGGTGGAAGCTTTTTCCAACCACCCCGTCCCTCCTTCATAAGGAGGGCTCCACCTCTATCCCCAGCCCTTCCTCCTCAGGAGGAAGGGGGAAACCGCTCCTACTCGTCGCTCTGAACCGCTTCGCTCTAAGGTAGGCGGGGCGTCAGAGCCCTCGCCTTTGTTGTTTTACGCAACAGAGTTGCGATTATTTGTGCGGTGTAAACCGCCTTGATGAGAGCTTGCTGCACCGCCTTGACGAAAGCTTGCTGCAAAGCGCTAGCCCAGCAGGGAGGCGGTGTAACACCGCACAAAAATCGCCGATTAGGCGTAAAACAATCGCAACTCTGTTGCGTAAGAAATCATCGCCAGCCCGTAGGGCAAAGGCTGCGCTGGCGATACCAAAACTCTGGCGAAGCTATAGCGTAGCCAGTTACATCCCTCGCCCCTATGGTAGGGGCGTAGGGCTTGGGTACTGGGGTAAGGACCCCCTCTTCGTAAGAGGGGGACAGGGGTGTCGAAAAAAATCCCTCAATGGAGAATTGAAAAATCCTCAATGGAAAATAGAATCCCTCAATGGAAATTTGAAAAATAGGATTGCAAAGGGCGATTAGCCCTTGCACGAACTAACACAAAAAGCGCCAGCAATCGCTGTCAGTACGGTAATAATAAAGTTAATTACTGTTTTAAGAGTTTCCTTTTTCATTTGAATAAACAATTAAATGGGTTAATATATACAAAGTTTATATTTTAATCAAACTCTTTAGGAGTATCACTTCCAGAGCTGGAGCCACCGCCCTCTTGGCTGCCGCCACTCGGTGTGCTGCCGCTGCCACCGCCATTTGGAGTAGTCGGTGTGGTGCTACCAGCATCACCCTTGTTGTCGCCATCACCCGATGGGGTAGTAGGGGAGTCGTCCCCTGCATCTCCAGTAAGCGATGATGCCTTCTTCAAGGTGGCATCCAACTTGAGCTTGTCACTCACAAGCTCTCCCGTAGCTCTCGCTCTGAGTCTCACTCCCTCAACGTTCTTCGCCACGGTGAACTCCTTCTCTGAGTTCGCTCCCTCCTTGTGCTTGATGCCGATGCTGAAAATAGCAAGGTTATCAATCTTCACCGCAATGCCTTGAAGGCAAAGTTCTCGGATACAAATCACCATGTCGGTGAGCATACCCTTCACGGCACCAGGCGAGAACGGAGTGTTGTGGCTCGACATGTGCTCGGAGAGACCGTCGATGCCGATGGTCTGGGTGATGGCAGGACGGGCGTAATACTTGCCGTACGCCTCCGGCATCTTCTTGTTCTTGTTTTTGTACAGATTCAATAAAATCATAAATCGTGAGTTAATTTAGTTTGAGTAATGATGTGGGTGAGGGCTACCGCGGAATTGCCGATCCTCGCATCGCCAACCTCTCTGATTGACAATGCAAAGATACGACAATTCTTTGGCTCAATGTCTGCCTACGGCTCTTATGTCCGCTAAAGGCATGATAAATATGGATAAAATGACAATACTATGGTTCGCCTAGGTAATAGGTGATGAGAATGACCTGTTTGCGGCTCCAATACTTCGCCGCTTTTTTGGTATGGCATTCCTCCAGGCATAGCTTCAACTCACTGATGTTGTCTATCCATCGGTTCAGTCGCTTCAAGGCTGCCGATGGGTCACTCTTCGGGAAGTAGAGCATCGCCAGCTCCGACTTCCCATAACTTCTTGGTTCTATTTCCATTCGATTTCAATTTTAGATAAGACACAGAACAAACTCTGCTAGTCACAGAGAAATCTCTACTAGTCAGAGAGAAATCTCTGCTAGTCAGATTTATTTGTCATTCGGATTGTAGAAGGAGTCGGTGTTGATTTCCGCTCCATCCTTCTCGATGACGAGCCAGCCATTGCCCTTCATCTTGTGTACTTGTCTGAATCCCAGTTGCGACATCACCTTGCCGATATTGTGGTTGTTCAAGTTCTGGCGAAGGGCAGGGTTGCTACCGATGCGCTCCAGTATCTCGGCACTATAACGGAAGCGGATGAACTTTGGGTCGGTGTCGGGACGAGGCACACGATAGAAACGCAAAATCTGCTCCTCGGCATAGTTGGCTACCATGAAGAGTTGGTTGTGCTTGCGCATCATCTCGATGTCGTCGGGAGTCAACCAGAACGTCCAGTTGCCCTTCTTCGACTTCTTGCGGTCTGTCACCTCCTTGCCTAGTGCCATCGCCTCGGCATAGATGTGGTCGTAGTCGATAGGCTCCTCCAACGGACTCACGATGCTCTTCACCACCCAAGGCGAATAACGGCGGTTCTCCTCATCGGTGATAAACTCACGGCTGTTGCTGGTTCCACAGAAACTGCCACGATGGGTCAACTCGCTGCGATACTTGTCGTAAGGACGACGGATGGAGAAAACCAATTTGGTGATGGCACTCTTGAAGGCACTCTGGTTCTTGCCGAAGATGGTCTCAAACTCGTCCAGGCAGACGAGCCCTTGCTGGAGCATGCCTCCTGGAAGTCCTTGTCGGTATAGTTGGCGGTGGAGTCGTTGATGAAGTACTGGCGGAGGCAAGGAGGGAGGAGGTAGGCGAAGAAGGTGGTCTTGAAGATGCCACCCTTGCCCACGAGAATCAGGATGTTCTGGTTCACCACCTTGAGCGTCACCCATGCCACCACCATCGCCACGAGCCATTTCTTGAAGAAGTAGCGAAACCATTCCTGGGTGTGGAAGTGGTCGGGATCATCTTGCACCACGATGCGGTCGGCGAGCTGCTCGATGTAGTCGGGATGTTCACCTCTTACCCAAGGTTTCAGACCGTCGAGATATTCCTGGAAGGGATCGAAAGGCTCGCTGAAATCGCTGTTGATGATGTCGTGGAGCGAGGAGCAAGATACCCGCAGCCCCTGCTTTGCCATCTCTCGCCAGAGGGAGTGCTCCAGGTCGTCATTGATTACCGTCCAGTGGGGATATTTGCCGCCCAGCACCATCAGGCTCCGAATTTCGTAGGCTCCCGTCACCATGTTGTGATGGAACTCATATTGGGTGGTAAGCCATTGCTGGATGCCGTTGATGGAAGGGCGATGACTCTCCTTCTCGCCGTCACGATAGAAACGCCATGAGCCAAACTTGTCGGTCTTCGAGTAGCACCATTCCATCACCTTGTGGGTATCCTTGTAGAGGGAGCCATACTCCATGTCGGCATGTTGGAGGGCAGCGTCACGGTCGATGCCATAGAGGTTGCAGAGCTTGCCGAAGTTGAGAACGAAGTCGTTGTGGCTCCCCGGCTCAAACTTGTATCCCCATTGCTCCAGCAGGGAGAGGATGTGGGGCAGCGCCTCGTCGATGGTGGGTGCCTTCGGGTTGCCGTTGTTGCTGTCGGCAGTAGCAGAGGCTTTCGGCTTGCGGTGGGCGTTTCGCTTCGAGTACTTCGCCTCGTTCGCCTTCTTGGTGTAGAGCTTTTTGTAGTCGGCAGATTCCAAGAAGAAACCGTGGGCATCTGGATGGAAGATGGCATTCGGGTCGTAGGCTAGTCCGGCGCAACGAGTGATGTCGGTACAAGCCTTGTCGGGCTTCACCCCCAGCAGTTGGGTGTAGTAGTCCATCGCCTTGTGGATCATCAGGTCGAAGAGCTCGAGGATGGTCACGTCGTCGTCGATGAGTTCAACGTAGCGGCAGAAGATGCGTATGCCCTGTCCGCTCACCGTGGTGTATTCGATGAAGACATAAGGGTCGTGGGCGAGCTTCTCCAGGCACTCCTTCATCTGCTCCTCGTCGAGGTGGTCGAAGTCGAGCATCAAGAAGAAGGTCGGCTTCACGAAGTTGGCGAGCTGTTTGCCATAGCCATCCATCTGGGCGGAGATGGTGATGCCGGGACCCTCTGGCTTGTATCCGTCGGCGAAGCGCTTGCCGACTTCGAGTCGCTTGCGGTAGGTCTCAGTATAGGTTTTTAGCAGTGGGTCGGTGGTGATGAACTGCATGAGGTACTCCCAACTTATCAGCGGATGGCTTTCAGTGGTTTTTAGTGACTTGAAGTAGGAGGGCATGACCGCTGCTTCGTTGGTTACAAGACGATTGTTAGTCTTTTTCATTTTTGTGATTTTAAAAAATTGAAAATGCAGTCGCAATTTTTACGATGCGAGGGCAAAGGTAAGCACTTTTGAGAAATTGAATAGGGGGAAAAATGCCGTATCTACGTATTTTATTTAGGTAAGTTAGTGTTTTAACATGTTTTATTAACAAAATTTTTAATTATGAAGAATTCATTAAAAAAGAGTCAATCTATGATGACTCAATTTATGGTTGATGCTTTCAACACAGTAAGTTGTAAGTTTTTTTGAACGAAGGTTCAAAAACGGGTGAGCAATGCTTTGGCAAGATGGTGACTGATTTCTTTCAATACATGGCGAAGTTGAAGAGAGAGTCATGCCCTGGTGACAGCAACTATGAGCAGTGCCAGAAATGGCATCTGACTCGCAAGGAGTTGGACGAGGTGTTCCACTTCACTCGTGCTACCCATGAGCATTTGAGCAAGGGGGAGAACTTGACGTTGCAGCAGTTCATGAACGTGTGTCGTGCCATCTTCTCCGTCGCCACTTCGGAGGAGGACTGCATGGTGGCGTGGGCGAACATCGGCGAGTTGCTCTTCTTTCAGGGGCATGACGACAAGTTGAAGGTACCGTTGCCATTCCATCGCAAGCCTATGGATATTATCGAGGATATGATTGAGGAGCGAGTGGAGAAAGAGGTGAAGAAACGCCTCTTTCTGGCGGAAATCACGAAGAATACGGATGCCCTGAAGGACTAGTCTGAGTAGGAGTTGTCGATGGAGAAGGTATATGAAGTATGAACGTAGCATGTCACCTTATAGCGTTAAAACATAGTTAAAAAGCGTATCTAACATATTGAATATGAACTTTTTATATTTTTGCGCACGCTGTAAATACATAGTTCTAGAGCATATACCTTCATCATCATGCTAGAAATATGAAGTTTGTTGGCGAAAGTTCATGGCAAAGTTCATGGCAAAGTTACCTCTCAAGGACGGATACGGCTTTGAGAGGAAGAGTGGTATAATTTGTGATATAAGTAATTTGCATGTCTTTGCAATCTAAACTTTAAAGGAAGGAAATGCGTATGAATACAATAGCAATTGATAATAGAACTTATAGAGAAGTTGAGGCGTTCGCTAAACTTCATAATCTTGATATAGCTGAAGTTGTCAGAACATCGCTGCAGAGCTTCTTGCAGAAATTTAAGGTAGCAAAGCCACAAACTCGTACTACTAAATATGAACTGCCATAACTATCCTTTTTAAGGTACTTATGGCAATACTATCTCATTTTAGATAGATTATGATGAAGGGTTGTTGCATTAATAAAAAAGGAGAGAAAGACAATGAATAAAAGTATATCTTTCTCTCCTAGTAAATTTATCTAACCATAATAAACCTATGTCTGATTATAGCCTTCGTTTTGTGAACTATTGATACACTTGAAGTGTTACTGGTCCTAACAATCCTGATATAGGTTTGCCACGATAAGGCGTTGGAATGGTTTGGTAGTGATTGGATAAGGTGCTATATACCAATACTTCCACTTCATTATCGCCTTTATGTATATATTTTGTAATGTCTGCTTTATAAGGAGGACTAACCAATATTCCAACAGAATGTCCATTGATTTTGACCTCACATGTAGCATCTACTTTACCTAGATTGAGGATAAGTTTATTTTGGAGACTATCTGATATATGGATAGTCTTGTTGTACCGCACTCCACCAGAGTAGTATTTCATAGCTCCATAGTGTGTCCAGTTTCCTGCTTCCATTTCTCCTTCACCTGTACAAAGTCGTATTGGTTCTACAAAGAATGCAGCTCCAGGGTATCCTATGTCAGGTGTAGCAATGATGCTGATGAGGGAAATTCCTTTTTTAGGATTTACTATTTTATAATTAATATATCCTGTATTATCTTTAAAAAAACTCTTTGTTGGCATCTTAATTCCGTCAATATATAGAGAATTTATCTTACCAGCTACACGCATTTTCATAGAAAGTGTTCCTGGTGCCGTAGCAAAGGAATACTTCCATGTCCCTTTTTCTCCACCATGGATGTCATATACGAGATGGTTACTCTCATACCATTTCATGGCAATGGTGTTTCCATAAGGATTGTTGCTATTATTAGGACAACTACCATGAGGATAAACAACCACAGCACTACGATCTCTTGTATCTTGAAAGTTGTCTTTCATATTCTCAAGATGATAAATGGTCTTGCGTGTCTGCGTATAGACCAATGCTAATTTATGCCAGCCCTTAGCAAGGGTTAGCTGTTTGCGGTCTTGTTTATGTCCATCTATCAGCAGTAGTTGAGGGTGTACTCCTTCTACTATAATGTCATAATCTCCTTTTTGTGGAGCATAGATATTGGTACGGAATAATTGTGTACCGCCTTGGTCAAGAATGATGAAACGGTCGTCGAGTTTGCCTTTTAGACCGTGATATCCCTGACTGCCTGGACTATCTTTTACCCCGAACTGCCATGAGTAGCAGTAAGGTATCCAACTGCTGTCGTTGAGAAGTTCTGTCTTCCAATCTGCATTAGTAGGCAGATTTTTTGTTTCAAGATAAGGAGCGTAGCCATAGACCGTTGTTGTATTTTCTCCTTGTACTTTGTTGTTTTCCAAAAAAATACAGTCTATTTCACGTGCTTCAGCCCCAATGATTTCATCAGTTGCAGGAAGACGGTAATCTCCCCAATGATTATCCATAGTTGGCAGAAGTGTTGTCCTCCAATAGCCATTAATAGTTTTCTCTGTTAATAGTTTTGGCTTATGGTTGGGATTGATTTCAAACTTTGGCTTACCTGGCGAGAACACGAATAGAGAAGATCTATTTTTCTCACCATGATATTTCAACCACGTACCTTTGTCGTTTTGCTTCAATATAGGATAAATTGTTGTAGTTCCGTCATCGGCATTCCATAGCTCACATATACCTTGGCTTCTGAAGAAAAGAGTGTCTCCTTCTTCTATGTCCATTACCATGTATATGTCTTGATTATTGATATGGCGGTGAAGAACTTTGCCTATATTAGAACAAGGGTGAAAATCTACATTGATAGTCTGGTTTATATAATTGCCTACATCAATGGCATTGTCCAAGATTTTACCACCCTTTGCCAAGACTGGTTGTAATAATGAACCTGTTTGTTTTCTATTAGCCGACATGGTTGTGGCTTTAAGGAGTTCTCCTGAGAAAATTACAACGCCCCCGTTATTTGCAAACTCAATTATTTTGTTTAATGTCTCTTGATGCATCGCCTTGGCATCGACAATAACCAATGTGCGATAGCTTTCTTTACCCACCTTTAGCTCTTTATTGTTGACCTTTGCTTGTTGCAGTGATTGATAGTCTAAATAATCATAGTCAATCCCTCGATTACTTAAGTCATCTGTTACTTTCCACATATTGTTAGGATTAAAGCCAGGATAAGCTTGCATAGCTTCGGTTGGATAGAGAACAGCCACATCACATACGTGATGACCTTGGCTTAGTAAGAAAGTCATTCTCTCTGCATAACGTAGCCAGTGCTTCATATGTGGCCAGTATGGCATTCTGAAATGGAAACAAGGCGGAGCCCATTCCCACCATCCTCCATGCGTAGTATAGTCTAGTCCGTGAAGACATAGTAGATTTCCTCCTGCAATAAGATGGTGGTCTAATTGTCGTGTAAGCCATTCTCCGTTGCTGTTCCATCCCATGCTATGAAAGGCTTCCAACCAGGTACGTGGTCGGTTGTAAGCATGAGTAATAGAACTAGATACTTTCGTTTGTCTAAAACTAGATCCTAAGGCTGGTGCATCATTTCCTGGTGCAGTAAACCAGCTGATGGCACGGAAATAGTCTAGATATTGAGTTGGTTCCAAACCTCGTCCATAGTTGTCACATCCATAGATAAGTCCACGACTATTGTGCCAGTCAAAAATAGGCTTGAAGTAACGCTCTTCTGCAAGCTCAGTGAGTACTTGAGCATAGTCTAAACGTATCTTAGTGGTAATGTCTCCAATATCCATGAATAGTGCTGTAAGATATTTGGTAACATCATAGCCTTTACGTTTCAAAAATTGCTGTTGCATATCTTCACACCATGATTGTAGCGTGAGGTCATATTTCAATTCATCTTGGAAGAAATAGTTTAATCCATGTGTATTTTGATTACCCATTTTCTTCTCAAAACGGTCATAGTATAGTTCAACAAGTCGTTTGCCATATTCGGGATATAGCTCAAAAGAAGCCTCAGTATAGATTACAAAAATACTGTCGTTTCTTTTATAGGTAGAAACGATGTTTGAAGGAAGAATTTTGTTTTTGTCATTCTTTCTGAAAGCTTTTATTTGAAGCCTTCCTTGATAGGAGGTAATTTTAGGGTCACTTAGTAAATCATCCATATAGAAACCATTACCTTCGCGTCCTATTACATAGTCATCAAGTCCCACTCCAAGACCTTTTTCTGCACATTGGTTGGCGAACCATTTCCATAAATTCCACCAGTTATCTGTAAAAATAGCTGGTTTACCTACGTCTGCACGGCCAAAACCACCATAACCATACTTATTTTCTAGGGTGTCTACTTTAGGATTAGTGTGCATGTAGCTTACAGAAAATCCATCAACAGCAGCATCGGAGAGTAAATTAAGTTGGTAATCTAAGCGCTCTTTTGTAAGAGTATCGCCATTCCACCAATAGAATGGAACTTCGCCATACCCTTTTGGGGGATTTAAAAAATCCTTTTTCAAATTAGCAATGGTATAAAATGAAGGCCATCCTTTGTGTCTCTGTTGTTGTGCACTAACTGGTAGTGCAGTCAATGAGGCAATGCATATGGAAAATAAATAGAGAAAAGAAATTACTTTCATTTTTAATATGTTTGATAATTAAAGAGAAGAGAGGGGTTCATTGGACACCTCTCTTTTAAACTCCTTGTTTGTTAAGTATTTTATTTTTTACCATCCAGGATTTTGTTCTATAACAATATCTTTATTAGTATCAATAACATCTTGTGGAATTGGCCAAAGGGTTAAGTCTCTTCCTGCCAAAGAGGTTCTTGCCCAATCCCAATAGGAATATTTCATGATACGCTTTTTAGCAACATCACCACCTATTCTTAGTAATGTATTCCAACGATTCTCTTCGTAAACGAGTTCTCGTGCTCTTTCATCCAAAATCAAATCAATGTTTACGTCATTACTTTCAACTTTGTATTCACACTTTGCACGATTGCGTAACTTATTTATATCAGAGGCTGCTTGATCATTTTGTCCAAGTCTCATATATGCTTCTGCTCGCAATAAGATGGTTTCTGGTAAACGTAGTAGATAGTCGTCACGGAACAATGCTGTATAGTTTTGTCCGTCAGCAATACCTGTGTATTGGTCTGTTGCTATTTTGCAGGAGGTAGGGAACAGTTCTGTTGCTGCATTATCATTCATAATTCCATTGGCATCTTTTCGGTAGAGCACATCCCATGGAACAATCTTTCCATAATATTCTGTTCCTGGCTGATTGCCGATAAATGCTCTGCGGAATACAGCTTCAGAGTTTCTCATATCATTAGCCCATTTTCCTGAATAGATGGAATCACGAGTATAGAAAGTTGGACATACTTGCACCATTCCTAAGCCTCCAACGTCTTCCATGTTACCATTCAGATATGCTCCACCTTGATCACGGAAAACTGGTCCATAGATAGCAGAGTAATAAAGGCGAAAATCATCTCCTTCTTCTTTATATAAGTTGTAATCTGATTGAGATACCCAAATAGCTTCTGTATTACCATTCTGTATATCTTGATTACCTTCTTGGAATAAATCCCAAAAAACATTTCCTTTTATATCACAACCAGCAGCTTTGTAGGTGTGTTCTGGTGTCTGTTGGTCTGCGGCATTGGCATAGTAGAAAACTGGATCTTGATTTTTTCGTGTGCCAAAACGCTCAGTCATTAATTTATAGCGTCCTCCATCGATGACATCACTTGCATACTTTACAGCAGTTTGATAAGAATTAGTGGCATTTTCTCCAGCTGCTTCTTGCAGAACGCCTTTGTCAATATAGAGTTGGCAGAGGTTATGTTGTACGACAGCTTTTACTATGCGTCCAGCTTCTGCTTCTTCTGGAACATCATTGAGGATATCTTCCATCTCGTCTATAGCAAATTGATAGGTTTCCATTCTCGAAGCTCGCTGATAATCATATCGTGGTGTGGTGGTAACCTCTGTTATAAGAGGTACGCCACCATATAATTCACCTAGATTACGATAGGCGTATGCTCTGAAAAAGCGAGCTTGTGCTAAGTTCCATTTTTTCTCACTTTCTGAGTCCCATGTTACGTTATCTAGATTGGCTGCATATATCGCAGCATTAGCTGATGATATAAGATAGTAATAGTTTGAAAAAACTGTCTTATAAACGCCACTTTGGCTAGATAGTATAGAATAGTCATTGAAGCGGTAACTTGTACGGATGGTTGGAACGTCAAACATATCTGTTCCATTACCCATTCTGTAAGACCATTGATCTAGCTCTCCCCAATTGTTGTAAGGGCATTGCATATGTCTGACTCGCAAATAGCAAGTAGATATAATTTGGTTGACTTGATCTTGGCTAGAGAAGATGTTGTCCATTGTGTAAAAAGTCTCAGGCTTCTCTTTCAAGAAACTATTGTCATCACAGCTAGTAAGGATGCCAACACTTGCGCTTACCACAAAAAAGTATTTAATTAAATTTGATTTCATAATAAGAATTTTTAAGTGATTAAAAACCAATATTCAATCCGAAAGAAAGGGATTTCATTACAGGGTAGGTACCACTAACTATTGAATTGCCAATTTCTGGATCTCCACCTTTCCATCCTGTAAAAGTAAGAAGGTTCTTTCCTGTTACAAAGAAGCGGAGTACATCTATACCTAACTTCTTAAAACATGGCTGGTTGAAAGTGTATGACAAATTTATGTCCTGAAGGCGTACATAAGCACGACTCTGTAGTCCAAGGAAATATGAATCACCAGTGTATGTTGCAGCAGGATACTTATTGCTTTTGTTTTCTGGTGTCCAGAATGGGACATACATACTGTTTACTCCAAAAGAATCACCATTTCCACCAATGATGTATGCTGCCTTATTAGATGATTGGTAATAACCGTTTCCTCCAAATGTGCCTACAATCATGCAATAGAATTCAAAGTTCTTATATTTCAGAGTATTACTCATATTTAGCTTAAAATTAGGATTGCTGTTTCCGATGATGTGACGGTCGTCAGAATTGATGAAGCCATCTTTATTGTAATCTACATATTTAGGAGTACCAGCTGTAACACCATTCTTTTCCATATACTCTACATCACTTTCTTGTACAATACCATCTTGTTCCATGCCATAGATAGAATGTATTGACTTTCCGATAAAGAGTCTGTTGCCGATATCATCGTCTTCTTTACCATCACCATCGAGGTCATCACCATAAAGATGTGTCAGTTTATCTCGATTAAGCCAAAAGGTGAAGCTACTATTCCAAGAGAAATCTTTGGTACGTATGTTTTCGGTACGGAGAGTCATCTCTATACCTCGGTTTTGTACTTCACCCATAGAAGAGAGCATACTACTGAATCCTGACATGACAGGAATTGTGCGATTAAACAACTGGTCATAGGTTTTGGAGAAATATATATCTACATCGAAAGCAATTCTGTTATTGAACCATGAAGATTCAAAACCAATATTCCAAGCTTCTGTTGTTTCCCATCCCAAATTGTCATTGCCTATTGTTGTTTGATTTATTCCATATTGAACAGACCCTGTGTTTCCAAAAGTAACTTTAATGCCTCCACCTGGTCCAGCTGCTACACGTGAAAGTGTAGAATAAGCACCAATACCTTGGTTACCATTTCGTCCCCAAGAAACTTTCAGCTTCAAGTCATTTAAGAAAGTCTGTTTCTTCATGAATGCCTCGTTGGATATACGCCATGATGCGCCAACAGCTCCAAAGTTACCCCATTTTGTATTGGCACCAAATACAGAAGCTCCATCACGACGATAGGTCGCAGTGAAATAATACGTATTATTGTAATTATAGGCACCACGAATTAGATAACCAATGTTAGTAGTGCGTGTAGCATTATTATAAATCTTTTGTGTCTTAGCAAAAGGCAATCCATTTATTCCTAGTAATGTGTTTCCATTTGAAGAAAAATCGGAGCCAGTAGCACGCTTCCATTTGTAGTTGCTGCGGTCGCGTGTAGCAACAGCAGTTATATCAACGAAATGTTTGCCAAATCTATTTGAATAAGATAGGATGTTGTCCAATACCCAAGCTGAAGTGCGTGAATTGTCATCATTTCCATTAGCATTTGTCAGATAGTTCTTTTGAGTACTTGCAGCATATCTCTTCTCATCATCATATCTACCTACATAAGTATAATATGATTCATGTGTGAAGTTTGAACCATTAGAAATGTCCAAATTTGTTGAATAATTTATTTTATATGATAATCCTTCAAGAAAAGGGAATTTTATTTCTCCAAATGCATTCAGACGGAAGTTATTTCTTATATCGGAATTATCTATAGTACCATCATCTACACCCCATAATGGATTGACTGCTTCATTTGTACCGTTTGGGTATTTTTCGAGCTGTCCACTTCCATCTCCACGATAAGGCATTGCATATGGCGACATCTGTTGTACACTCCAAAGGTTGGCTCCTATACCTGAGTAATCAGAGCGAGCATAAGAAGCATCTACGCCAATTTTTAACCAAGAATTGATTTCTGTATCAATTTTAGCTTTCAGAGTAAGACGATTGTAGTCATCACCCTTGACAATGCCTTTATCACCAGTATAGGATGCTGATAGATAATAGTTGAGACGATCATTTGCACCAGAGACAGATGCTTGATAATCTTGAAAATAACCAGTGCGTGTAACTAAGTCGAACCAATCTGTGCTAATCCCATTATTGTAGTTCTCTAATTGTTGTTCTACAAGGAAAGAGGCATCTTTATAGTTGTTTCTTGCCATGGTTGATTCTAACCATTGATCTGCTGTCATCAAGTCTGGTTTACAAGCCCACATTTCTGCACTATTTTTCATACTGAATGAGAATTTTGGCTTGCCGTTTTTTCCTTTCTTGGTTGTTATAGCTACAACACCATTCGAAGAACGTGAACCATAAACAGCTATGGAACTAGCATCCTTCAATACATCAATCGTTGCAATATCATTAGGATTGATGTCATTAATGGAACCTGGAAAGATAATTCCATCCACAACGATAAGTGGAGTATTAGAACCAGAGATAGAGTTTTGACCACGAATAAGAATACCTGGTGAAGTTCCTGCAGAATTTGAATAACCTACGTCTAAACCTGTTACAGCACCTTTTATAGATTCAAGACCGTTGGAGTTGGAACCGATAGAAATAGGATTATCTTCTAATTTTACTGATGCTATTGATCCTGTAAAATCACGACGTTTGGCTGTACCGTAACCAATAACAACAACTTCATCAAGTTGCTCGTTGTCTTCTTTTAGAGTGATATGCATTGATTTAGAGGATGCTGGTACTTCTTGCTGAAGGAAACCTATGTAGCTAATCACCAATGTATTACTCTTGTTTGTAGAAATTGTGAAGTTACCATCAATATCTGATACAGTACCATTAGAAGTACCTTTTTCCATGATGCTAACTCCAATTAGAGGTTCTCCTGATGAGTCGGTGATTGTACCCTTCACATCTTTGATTTGAGCTGTGGCAAGACCACAAAAGCTGGAGGCGATGGCTAACATACCCAATCGGCCAAGAGCTAAAGTTTTGAGAGATAACGTCTTGTTCATAATTGTTAGGTTTGTTGATTTTAAGACATAAGAGGGGCTGGCAACTGATTTTCACTCAGTTGCTAAGGCTTCTTTTTCTATGATAAAAAATTATTTATTTCTTGATTTTAATGACTGGTGCAATCTTGTCAGAATGCTTAGATGGCAAGGTGACAGTCAAGCCCTCATGGGTGCGACTAAATGGAATCTTTCCATAGCCCAGCAGCTCCACTTGCTTTATCTTCTGAGGATAAAGTGCATTGCCCAATGACAAGGATTTGATGGTGGCCTTTGATTCGTTTGGCCAAGCTAACAATGTCACATAGAGTGCCTTGTTGGTTTGGGTGAAACGTTTTTCTGCAGCAGTGGCATTGGTGTATGAACCTTCATTAAATCCTTGGGCATTAATCTTGATGTCTGAATCGGCAATAGGACCTTCACCAAACACTTTCCAAGGGTGGGTGTCGTAAATGGCTTCTTTGTTGACATTCATCCAAGCACCAAACTCATTCAGGATTTTCTCTTCTTTTTCATCGAAGGTACCATCGGCACGCAATGGAACGCTAAGCAACAAATTGCCATTTTTGCTGACAATATCCACCAATAGCTTCACAACAGAAGATGCTGATTTGTAGCCATTGTTTTGGTATATGGAAGTGTTGTAATGCCATCCACCAATACAAGAACAAGATTGCCAAGGTTCTTCTTGTATTTGGTTAGGGGCTCCGCGTTCTACATCCCATACCAAAGCCTTGCGTTGGTTCTCGTCTAGAATCTTGCCAAACATCACACCTTCTAGCTTTCCTTTATGGGTTGCCATGTTATGGTTATAGAAGTGGGCTGCTATTTTTAAGCCTGCATCACTAATAGGATAAAATGGTGCTACAGTGACATCGAAGTAAAGCAAGTCTGGGTTATAACGATTGATGACATCCAGTGTGCGGTTGTAGAAATTGGTGCAAAACTTTTGACTAGGTAATGTTGCTCCATTTCCCCATCCCCATTGTCTGTGAATCATTCCGTCGGCCCAGCTTCCTTTGCTCATAGGATGATTTTGAGCATATAGGTCTTGTGGATCGTAACCTTCCCACCATTTTCCTTTGCCGTCGGCTTGGGTTAGTGTGCCATCGTATGGTATTCCCATCTTGTCGCCATTGCGGTCATATCTCTGTGCCACTTCATACCAAGTCCAAGCGTGGTCGGCATGTAAGCTCACGCCAAAAGGAAGTCCGTTCTTCTTGGCTGCGGCTGCCCATCCTGCAAGAATATCACGTTTGGGACCCATATTCTTGGAGTTCCAAGGCTGGTATTTGCTGTCCCATAAGTCGAAATTGTCATGATGGTTGCCTAGTGCAAAGAAATATTGAGCACCGATTTTTTTATAGAAAGCCACAAGTTTGTCTGGATCCCAATTCTCTGCCTTGAAAAGAGGAAGAATGTCCTTGAATCCAAATTCTGAAGGATGTCCATAATGCTCTACATGATAGTTATATTCTGCGCTTCCTTCTATGTAGAGAGAACGGGCCATCCAATCACCACTTCCTTCTACACATTGAGGTCCCCAATGTGCCCAAATGCCGAATTTGGCATTCTTAAACCATTTTGGAACCTTATAATTATCTTCCAAGGATTCCCAAGTTGGCTCAAATTTGCCCTTCATCATGGGCTCGTCTTTTTCGGAGACAGGCACTTGATACTCTTGAGCTTGAATCCTGTTTGATAGGGCTAGCAGGAGTCCAATGGTCAATATTGTTTTTTTCATAAATTTATTTTTTAGTTATAAGATAATTTTTGTTAACTCTGGTGCAAAGGTACTGCTTTTGATATAATTATCATGGGATTTTTTAAATTTATAATAGCACAATATTGATATTTTAGCAAAAAAGTAATGATTTGTCAGAAAAAATACTTATTTTTGCAAAAACTAATAATGAATACGCAATGAACATACCTATAGAATCTTTAAACTTTCAAATGCTGAATGTGGGTTTGGCACATCATGATGGTGATTGGAACTGGAAAAATGTGGTATCACCATTTACACGTGTATATTTAGTAATCGAAGGTGAAGCCAAATTATATTTGCCAGAAGAAACTGTAGAGTTGAAGCCTGGTTGTATGTATATCATACCTGCTCATACTGTCCATAGTTATGAGTGCAAGGGAAAGTTCTCTCATTATTACTTGCATTTTTATGAAGGATTTAAAAAGGAAACGGATATTTTCGATTTTTATGAGTTTCCTGTAGAAGTTGATGCAGACTCTCTAGATGAGTCTATATTTTATAATATGTGTAATCGTCATCCTGAGGCCAAACTTCCAGCTAGTGACCCCTCTTCGTATGATACAATGGGTAAGTTTATAGATTATGTGCATCGATATAATGAGTTGTCCTTGGATGCCAAGTTAGAGTTGAGAGGAAGTATCTTGCTGCTCTTCTCTCGTTTTGTGAAACATGCTAAAGCAAGAGTATGGACAAAGGATAAGAGGTTGGCTCAGGCACTTAATTATATACATAATAATATATATGAAGAAATAGGTATTGATGATTTGGCATCTATTACTTGTGTAACCAAGTCGCATTTTATCCGACTTTTTGTTAAGACGTTTGGTATGCCTCCTTTACAGTATATCAATAAGAAAAAGGTGGAGCGGGCAGAATTGTTGTTGATAACAGAAGATTTGCCAATTAAGGAAATTGCTTACGATCTAGGCTATAATGACCACTCTTATTTTATACGCTTATTTAAAAAGGTGACAGGTATCACTCCTATGGCCTATCGGAAAAATATGAGATAATAGTACAATTTTGTCCTATCTTGTAATTAAATAATGCGATAAACTTTGGAGAATAATGGGTATTTTTGCAACCGACTTTAAAACGAATTATTATGAATGGATATAAGCAGAAAAAATACCCTTATCCTACCAAGCGTTATGTACAACGCCTTGACTTGAAGTCGGACGAAGAAGCTATACAGTTATATAGGAAGCTCCATTCTGAAGAATGCCATTGGAAGGAAATTCGAGATGGCATTCGAGAAGTTGGTATCTTGGAAATGGAGATTTATATATCAGGGAATAGACTGGTAATGGTTGTGGATGCCCCTGAAGATTTTAACTGGGATGCTTCTATGGACAAGTTGGCTTCATTGCCAAGACAGGTAGAATGGGAACATTTGGTAGCGAAATTTCAAGAATGCGGTGAAAATGCCACTAGTGAAGATAAGTGGCAGATGATGGAAAGAATGTTTTACCTTTATAAATAAGCATATTTTATGGAATATAGAGAATTAGGACAGACTGGATTGAAATTATCTAATTTGAGTTTCGGTGCTTCTTCTTTGGGTAGTGTCTTTCATGAAACCAAGGAAGAGGAAAGTATAAAAGCTGTGGAAACGGCTTTGGAAGGTGGAATCAACTTTATTGATGTTAGTCCTTATTACGGGCACTATAAGGCAGAGACTGTTTTGGGCAAAGCATTGAAAAGATTGCCTCGTGATAAGTTTTATCTTTCAACAAAGGTTGGCAGATACGGAAAGGATGGCAAGAATACTTGGGACTATAGTGCAAAGCGAGCCACGGAGAGTGTCTATGAGAGTATGGAGCGATTGAATGTCGATTATATTGATATCATTAATGTACATGACATCGAATTTCAGGCTGCTTTGCCTGGTGGATTGGCAAAAGTATGTGAGGAAACTCTTCCTGCCTTGGTGGAACTTAAAGAGAAAGGCATCGTAGGACATGTGGGAATAACTGATTTGCAATTAAAAAACATCAAATGGGTAATAGACCACACTCCCGAGGGTACAGTGGAGAGTGTACTTAATTTCTGCCATTATTGTCTGAATGACGATGAATTACTTGATTATTTGGATTACTTCGAGGAAAAGGGTGTCGGAGTTATTAATGCTTCACCTCTATCCATGGGATTGCTTACTCTGCGCGGTGTGCCTGATTGGCATCCTGCCCCTAAACCACTGGTAAAAGCTTGTGCTGAGGCTGCAAAATTTTGCCAAGATAAAGGTTATCCAATAGAAAAACTAGCGATTCAATATAGTGTGGGCAATCCTCGTATAACTAGTACTCTCTTCTCTTCTGCGAATCCGATGAATGTAGAACGAAACATTGAATGGGCACGAGAAGCACCAGACGCAGAACTTGTGAACGATGTGAAGGCAATCATTGGTGAACAGCAACGAGTTAGTTGGGCAAATTCATAATGTCATTTTATGTAAGACGAAATCATGAATATTATTGATGCGCACTCTCATTTATGGTTGCAACAAGATACTTGGGTAAATGGCAAGAGGATATTGTCCAAGCAAGATGGTAGAAGCATCTTTATGGATGAGGAAGTACAGATGTTGCCTCCATTTATGATAGAAGGTAAGAATACTGCAGAAATCTTCTTGTCTAATATGAATTATGCTCAAGTGGGAGGGGCTGTTGTCGTACAGGAAATCATAGATGGCAATCAAAATAGCTATTTGCAAAAAGTGCAAGAAAAATATCCCAATAGGTTTTTCTGTATGGGAATGGCAAATGATTTAGAAGAGGCTCAGGCAGTATGCCAAGCTGGTTTGAAAGGCATTGCGTTTCCAGGGCATCGTATTCAAACTCCTTTGACATCTTTCTTGCCGATATTCAAGATGATGGAAAGCAAGCATATGGTTTTGTCTATGTGTCTTGGGGAGGATGAGCGACAGATTGGAGAAATGAAGGAAGTCATACAGGAATGTCCGGATTTGAAAGTTGCCATTGGGCATTTTGGGATGGTGACAACGCCAGCCTTTGAGAGTCAGGTGCGTTTGGCTTTGGAAGGTAGGCATGTGATGATTGAGTCTGGTGGAATCACTTGGCTTTTTCATCATGAGTTTTATCCTTATCCTAGTGCTGTCAGAAGCATCAAGCAAGCTGCTGATTGGGTGGGGATGGATCGATTGATGTGGGGAAGCGACTATCCTCGTACGATTACGGCCATCACTTATAGAATGTCTTATGATTTTATCCAAAAGACGAATGAACTTTCTGAGGAAGAAAAGATCATGTTCTTGGGAGCTAATGCAGAAGGCTTTTATGGATTTGAAAATCTTCCGGTTCTTCCCTATATTAAGAATATGTCGGAATAAATGATGAACATTGGTATTGAAAATGAAAAATGATATCCTTATGGCAAAAAGTAATCAAGTAGCTTTGGGGCTTATTTTCTGCTTATTCTTTCTATGGGCAGTGAGCAGTAATCTTTTGCCTACCATGATTAGGCAATTGATGAAGACTTGTGAGTTGAACACTTTTGAGGCTTCATTTACTGAGAGTGCATATTGGTTGGCTTATTTTGTTTGCCCTATACCAATAGCTATGTTCTTGCGGCATTTCAGTTATAGGGCAGGCATTGTTGTCGGATTGTTATTGGCGGCCATCGGTGGATTGCTATTCTTTCCTGCAACCATGGTCAAAAGCTATGCCGTTTATCTTTGTGTGTTCTTTGTTATTGCCACCGGCATGTGCTTTCTCGAAACGGCAGCTAATCCTTATGTAACAGAACTGGGGGATTCTGCTACAGCTACACGCCGACTCAATTTGGCGCAATCTTTTAATGGATTGGGGGCTTTCATCTCTGCCATGTTTCTTAGTAAGTTGGTGCTTAGTGGGAAGAGCTATACGAGGGAATCTTTGCCTTTGGATTATCCTGGCGGTTGGGATGGCTATATCGAGATGGAATCCAATGCGCTGAAAATCCCTTATCTCCTCTTGGCTTTGGCACTTATATTTGTTGCGGTGTTCCTCTTCTTTGTTAAGCTTCCCAAGGTGGCAGGTGAAAATGAAAGCAAAAGTAAAAAGAAAAAACTGATAGATTTTAAGGTCTTACGTTATCCTCATCTTTCATGGGGTGTTGTGGCGCAGTTCTTCTATAATGGAGGGCAAACGGCTATCAATAGTCTCTTTTTAGTGTATAGTTGTACGTATGTGGGACTAGATGAAGGTATTGCCACCACATTCTTTGGATTGTACATGTTGGCATTTCTGCTAGGAAGATGGATTGGTACCATGCTGATGATTAGGTTTAGCCCTGGCAAGATGTTGTTGATGTATGCAATAGTCAATATGGTGCTTTGCCTTGTTGTGACTTGCTGTGGTGGTATGATAGGCTTGTATGCCATGTTGGGAATATCCTTTTTCATGTCAATCATGTATCCTACTCAGTTCTCTATGGCGTTGGATGGATTGGGTGAGCAAACTAAGTCAGGATCTGCATTCTTGGTGATGGCAATTATCGGAAATGCGTGTATTCCTCAATTGACGGCATTTTTGATGCATCGTCTATCAGATATTTATCAAGTTGCTTATTTCGTACCCATGCTATGTTTTGCTGTATGCGCATGGTATGCTTATCATTATAAACAATTGAAAAGTAAGAGTAATCATTTATCAAGTAATCATTTTTAGAAAGAGAAGTATATGAAAGCAATACAGATTTCCCATTCACAAGAGTTGAATGTTATAGATATAGAGTCACCTCAGGTTCCTGGTTATGGCGAAGTTCTCCTAGATGTTGATTATGTGGGCTTTTGCGGCTCAGACATCAATACTTTTATGGGACGTAATGGTATGGCGTTAAATCCTGTAATTCCTGGACATGAGATTGGGGCAACAATTGCTGCAGTAGGTGATGGTGTGCCAGATAATCTGCGGGTGGGAATGGTTGTCACTTGTAATCCTTATACTAATTGTGGTAAATGTGCTTCTTGTCGCAATGGAAGAGTAAACGCATGTGAGCATAATGAAACATTAGGGGTACAGCGTAATGGAGCCATGAGAGAGCAAATGGTGATGCCATGGGAGAAAGTGATACCGGCAGGTAAGCTTACTACTAAGGAATGTGCTTTGGTGGAACCTATGAGTGTGGGTTTTCATGCGGTGAGTCGTGGTCAAGTTACAGATATTGATACGGTGATGGTGATAGGATGTGGAATGGTCGGTCTGGGAGCTATTACTCGTTCTGTCTTGAGAGGTGCCACGGTTATAGCTGCCGATTTGGATGATGAAAAACTGAAGTTGGCGAGTCAATTAGGGGCTACATATACTGTCAATACGAGGATGGATGATGTACATGCAAAATTGTCTGAAATAACAAATGGTTTTGGACCAGATGTGATTATTGAGGCAGTAGGTAGTGTTTCTATTTATCAGATGGCGATAGATGAGGCTGCATTTACTGGGCGTGTGGTTTGTATTGGTTATGCCAAAACAGATGTGTCGTTTACTACAAAGTATTTTGTTCAAAAAGAGTTGGGTATTCGTGGTTCTCGTAATGCAACTCCTTCTGATTTTAGAGCTGTAATCCATTATTTGGAGCGTGGCGAATACCCTATTGATAGATTTATTACTAAAGTAGTAACACCTAATGAAGCTTTTGGGGCGATGAAATGGTGGAGTCAAAATCCAGGAAAGGTGTTTCGTATATTAGTGGATTTTCAAAAACACTAGGTTCCTCCTTCCTTCGTTCTTCCTTCGCTGTAAGTTCGCTCTTCCTCCGTACCAAACTTACCTCAAACTTACTTCAAACTTACCCCTTATTAGGAGTAGCTTCGGATTTGGTTAGTGGCAAAAGTCTCTTTAGAGGGAAACTGTTTGTGTGTCTTCGTGTGCTATCCTCTTAATATTTGTGCGCAAGCGCATCCGTACGTGCTTACGCCCGTTTGCGCACACATATATATAAATGTGCTCCGTCTCAAAAACGCTACAGTTTTGTGCCTAACTGTTAAAATACTGTTAAAATACAAACTTTTTTCTCGAAATATTTGGTGGAATGGAAAATAGTTAGTACTTTTGCACT
>ERZ1034626.62-NODE-62-length-66165-cov-27.319347_pt1 | contig 66165 bp, 62 predicted proteins | sample MGYA00520652_ERZ1034626 | MGnify/ENA primary metagenome ERZ1034626 (study PRJEB33766, sample SAMN09781765) | gut metagenome | biome: gut microbiome | host: Homo sapiens | place: Madagascar | study: EMG produced TPA metagenomics assembly of the PRJNA485056 data set... | reverse complement strand
ATTTACAAAGAGGGACTCTTGCGTTACAAACGGGACTCTCATTCTACATTTCACCAGATGGAAAGATTGTATGCTATGATATGTCGAAAATGATAAAAAAAGGCATAAACAATAAGTTAAAGGCGTAAAAAAACAAAAAAGCAATATTATCCCCCGTTAACCTGAAAATACACCGCTGATTTGTTATCATATGAATATGAAATATATAATCGATTGGAGAAAATGTTATGCCTTGGACTTTCAAACATGGTTCGTAACTATGGATTTGAGAACATTTTACAAAGAAATGAGATAACACTCCTCCTCTTCAGGAATTATGTCCAGTCAATATTGGTATTATATCAGATTAAAATGATTGATAAATCCTGACCTTTCTGTTATTCTATTATAGAAATATTGAAACGGAGGTAGGCAGGCATGGCGGTCAGAGAGATAATCTTAACAGCACAGAACAGCGTGTTGAGTGCGCCCTTTTTCCTGTTTACATCATAAGAAGTTTAAAGCATCAGCAGATATGTTGCCTGATTAGGTATGTATCTGCTGGTGCTTTTTTATGAAAAATATGGACAATCACAGGAGGAGCGATATGAAACGATGGAAGCATAATTTTAAGAAAGGCATGGCGTTTGTTCTTTCCCTTGCTATGGTGGCAGGACTGGTTCTTGCTATGTCTGGCGGAGCAAATACGGTGCAGGCTGCAACCGGTTCCGGAACAGAACCGAGCGTGACAGCATATGCCACGAAGGACCAGTTAATGACCGCATTTAATCCGGATTCTAATGGTGATGCTACGACCATCGGCAAGCTGGTATTTGGTAAAAATAGCAGTAGTAATGCACAGGAATGGTACATCTTAGGAAAGGATACCGGCGTATCAGGAGATAATACCATCATCTTTGCCGCAAGTCCGATAGCGACAGGACAGGTGTTTGATGATTATTCAAACAATAAGACTTTTGCTTCAAGTTTTGGAGTATATGAAACCAATCCATCAGATGTATATCCAAACCACTACGGAGCAAGTGACCTTCGAGTGGCGTTGAAGAATATGGCTACGAATACATCTTACTTCACCACAGCAGAGCAGGGCTTGATGAATCCTACCACAGTGAGAACAAATGACATACTGAATAGTACAACCTATACCACCACAGACAAGCTGTATGCACTGACGGCAGATGGTACCGGTTCTCCCTATACAACCATAAAAGCAGGAAGTGATAACAATACAGTACTTGCCGAGAGTAGTTACTGGAGAAGCGGAGAGCTCTTCTGGCTGCGCTCGCCTAGCGGCGACTATAGTAGTGATAACATTGCGATGCTCGCTTATCCGGGCAAGCATGTCTACGGCAGCATTGTCAGAACCAAGTTCGCAGTTCAGCCCGCTTCCAATCTGAATCTGTCATCTGTGCTCTTCGCATCTGCTGCGACAGCAGCATCATCTGATACAGCAGAGGCAAGAACAATCGCAGACGGTACGGCGATGACTTTAAGACTGGACGGAACAGGTAAGGATATTGGTACAGCAACATATAACACCACAACAGGTGATATTAAGGCGGTGAAGGGTACTACCTCACAAACCGTGGCACTTGTCGTGCAGGGCAATGACGGAACAAATAACTGGTATTACAGTAAGAAGATTACAGGAACAGATGTTGTGAACGTATCTGATATTGTGGCAGAATCAAATACACCGGCATCAATCGATTTATCAGCCTGCAAAATCTGGCTGGAAGCTACAGACAGTACGGAAAATCTGACTTATGCGGTCAATGCAACTGAGACAACAATTAAAATAATTCATTCAGTAGCAATTACAGATATTGAAACTCCGGTGTCAAATACTGCGTTGGATACCGAAGCATCATGTACAACCATAGGTGTAAGCAGTATCACACCACAGATTACATGGACATCAAGTGATACCACAGCAGGTTACAATACAAGCTACACGGCAAGTATTACACTTACAGCAACTACAGGCTACGAATTTATTGATTCCACGACAGCTACCGTATCAGGTAATAACGCAACAAGCATTACAAAGAATACGGACGGAGCACTTACAGTAACATATGATTTTCCTGCCACAGCAAAGGATAGATTGATGAGTATCACGACACCACAGGCGATAACCGTAGTGAACGGAACTGCTTATAGTGACATGAATCTGCCGGAGCAGGTAAATATTGTGACAGAGGGTAATACGGTAAGTAGTGCATCGGTCACATGGAATACCACTACACCGGCAAGTGGTAGTTATACCCCGTCTGTATTAACCGAGCAGACTGTAAAATTAAATGGTACGGTAACATGTCCTGACAGTATTGATGATAATGGAATTCCGCTTACCACAACCATTACCATCACCATCAGTACGGCAGGCATCGTTGGTGCACCGACAGCAAATCCGACAGCCGGAACTTATACAGAGAATCAGTCGGTAACACTTACTTCTTCCACAGAAGGAGCAACGATTTATTATACTACCGATGGAAGTGAACCAACAATTACCGGTGGTGTACCTGCCGGAACAACAGCACAGTACACAGCACCGATAGCGGTAACAGGAACACAAGGACAGAGTATTACAACTACCATCAAAGCAATTGCAGTAAAGGACATAATGCAGAATAGCAGTGTAGGGACATTTACCTATACCATTCAGATTCCGGTACCAACTCCTGTATCTTACAAGATTCTGGATGGCGCAAACAGTGATTGGAAGCAGAATACTGAGGAAACTATTACAATCAGAGGAAATGGTGATTTTTCCAAGTTTGTTGGTGTAAAAATAGATGGAAACACTATTGATGCTAAGAATTATACCGCAAAGGAAGGCTCTACAATTATTACCTTAACGACAGACTACCTGAAGACGCTTTCTATAGGAACACATACATTTGAAATTGTATGGACAGATGGTTCGGCCAGTACAAACTTTACAGTAAGTAAGAATAATTCCGGTAGCGAAACACGAAAAGATGATGACAAAAACAAAAATGATGATAGCGGAAGTCAGACAGGTGATAATCAGCATATAACTTCCCCACAGACAGGAGATAATAGTCATCCGACTTTATGGATTTCTTTGTTAGGAGCGTCATTAATAGGATTACTGGCAATGTTATATATGAGAAAGAAAAAAGGATAATGAATAATATGCGCCTTTAGACAAGGCATATATATTCAGTAAAGGGTATTCATGTTGTGTCTCCTTAAAATCAAAAAATTGAAGCATTTCAATCAGTTCACTATGTCAGTTTTATTTTGTGTTATACTGTTTTATAAGATTTTGGTGCCCTTACTTTTTCCCTTACCAGAGTCCGTAAACACTGGTGGGACGATATAACACAAGGGAACATATACGGGAAATCTCATTCGGAATTTATGGAGGTAGTGTGAATTATGAAAAAGATTGTATGTGCAATGCTATGTATTCTGCTTGTATTTAGTTTGAGTGCTTGTGGCGGAAATGTTAATGAAGTAAATACGCATAATGTAGAATCTGAAATATATTCTGAAGAGGACATTGCAGCTGCTATTGACACCATAAAAAAAGAGTTTAAGAGCAACTGGAATGGATGTACTCTTACAGAAATTTATTATGCAGGGGATGACAGATCTAAAGACTATCAAGATTGGGCAGATAGGAACAATGCAGATGAAGTCATTGTTTTGCTATCTTCATTCGATGTTGATTCATCTGGGGGAGATGGTTCTCTGAATCCAAATAGTACATACAATAATTGGAAGTGGATTTTAGTTAGAACAAATGGCGGACAATGGCAACATGTTGACCATGGATATTAAAATAAATTCAAGCTTATGAGGATAAAACTTAGAGAATACAAAACGACTGACTATGAGCAATTGGCGCAATTGTTTTATAATACGGTACATATTGTAAATGCAAAGGATTATACAGAAAGAACAGGAAGTAGATATGATAAAAATTGTGTGGTCAATAAATGATATAAATAAATATCAAACAGGAAGCTTGCCGGATGACGCAGTAAAGATAGAAACACCGCAGAGTGTTGGTGACCTGATGAAAAAAGCAGTGCCGATTGCTGCAATTCTGTGCGTTTTTCTTTTTATTGCTATGCTTTGTAAAACGATTATATGCAAGACAGTTGTAATCTCACCAATATTTATTCTGGTTGGATTTACTTTCGGTTTTTTATTGTTAATAATTCATGAGTGGTTACATGGAATTGTTTATCCTAAGGAAGCAGATGTAACAATAGGAAGAATAAAAGGAAAGACAACATTTGTCGCATTAGCATCCTATCCATTGAAGCGAAATCGGTTTATATTGATGTGCCTGTTGCCATTTGTTCTTGGATTAGTTCCATTTATATTATTTGTAATTAGTCCTGCTGAATTTAGAGTATTTAATGGATTGAATTTTGGCATGGCATGTATGGGTATGGTTTCGCCATTTCCGGATGTGTTTAATGTTCTTGCCGTTTTAAGAAATTCTGAAAAAAGCGATTCAATAATGTTCTACAAGAACGATATGTATAAGATTCCTTAAATTTCTGGTTGATTGTACAGTTGATCAGATAGGAAATATAAATCTGCAGCTTAAAATATTTTGAGGAAATAGCATGAAAAAATATTTAAGAGAAACAAAAATGCTGGATTATTCAAGTAAAAACATACAGCAATTGATACGGGAAAAAAACTGGAACGACATAGAAGAATTTGAACGACTAAAATCAATTTACACGTTTGTAAGAGATGAAATTTTGTTCGGATATAATATTGATGATACTGTTTGTGCATCAAAGGTTTTGATGGATGGTTATGGGCAGTGCAATACAAAGGGAATATTGTTCATGGCGCTGCTAAGAGCTTGTAATATTCCTTGCAGAGTACATGGATTTACCATTGATAAGGAATTGCAAAAGGGAGCAATGACAGGAATAGTATATAAAAATGCACCTCGAAATGTGCTGCATAGCTGGGTTGAAGTGTATTTTGAAGATACATGGTACGAGCTAGAGGCATTTATTCTTGATATACAATATTTGAGAAAATTGCAAATAAAAAATAGTGGTTGCACGGGTGCATTTTGTGGTTATGGTGTGGCAGTGAAAGACTTTAAGCATCCGGTTATTGATTTTGACAGAAATAATACATATATTCAGAGCGAAGGAATCAATCAGGATTTTGGAGTTTATGATTCGCCAGATGATCTGTTAAAGGAACATCATCAGGAAATGTCTGCGGTAAAGGCTTTTTTATACAGAAATTTAGGAAGGCACTTGATGAATCGGAATGTTAATAAGATTAGAAATTCTTGAAATTCAGTATGTAATTTGTTTTTGAAAATGAAAAAATTAGAATATAGTTGGCTTAGGAGATGAACTATAAATGCTATTAAGTATTGAACATATTTCTCAACCGTATTCAGGAGAGTACGAAGAAAAAATATTTGATATTGAAAATAATTGGAATTCATCCGATTGGACTTGGATCCGATTTGAAGAAGATACTACCATTTGGTGTGGTGAATTCAGAGGTAAATATATTGGTGCTACATTCTCAGAACCGAAAGGGATAATAGTTGTAGTTACGACAGACTATATTTATATGATTGACAGTATGAGTAAAGAAATTATAGATAGTAAAAGAAACTTTGAATGTACAGATATTACGTGTACTCCTTTGGGTGATGTGTTGCTATCTAGCGGTTATGGTCTGGAAATACTTAAGGGAAGAACGATCTCAAGTTCAGAAGCAGTCGTGTTGCCAGTTAATGCTGATTCGTTACGTTTTGTTAAGTATAGAGGGAATATCTTGGAAATGAGTTGTTATGAATTTTGCAATTGGTCGAATAGTATAACACTATTTTTGGACTGTGAAACATTGAGTGTAATGGAGAGTTGAATTTTGAAAAAGGTATTGACTCCGACGTTGCGTAATAGTTTATGCTGAAGTCACCAGGTTAAAGGAGTAGGAAATGAACGAGATTATATACAGAAAGACCACAAAAGATGATATGGAAATCCTCATGAAGCTGAGACTTGAAATGCTTAGAGAGGTAAATGATTTGTCCGGTGAGTATGAATATGATGAGAAATTTATCTTTGAGAGCAGGAAGTATTTTGAGTCAGGTGAGCAGACTACAGTTATTGCGTTTAATGGGGAAACTCCCGTAGGTTGTGCAAGCTTATCCTATATATGGATTATGCCGACATTCTCGCACCCAACAGGCAATCGGGCGCATTTGATGAATGTCTATACCCGTGCAGATCACAGAAGAAGAGGCATCTCTAAGAAGATGGTTGAGATTCTGATTGAAGAGGCAAAGGAAAATGGTGTGACAGAGATAAGTCTGGATGCAACAAAGATGGGAAGACCTTTGTATGAAGCATTAGGGTTTCAGGCATCGGATTCATGTATGACGATGGAATTGTAAGGATTGTGCCCCATTATTATGAATAAATAACTTCCAGTCTGGTGAGAAAACAAAAATCATGCATGTCCTTTGTCATATAGTTTTTGTATATTCTTAGGAAGCTTGTCAGGTAACATGGCATTTATAGTATCTTCGTTACCATTTTCCAATGCTGTTTCGTAATACCAGCACTTGAATTTTAAGAGGGAGAGAGTTTTTTGAAGTTCCAGGATTTCGGTTTCAACAGCTGATTTTCTGGCTTCAAATAATTCTTTCCTTTTTGCATAGCTGGAGCTGCCTTCCGATACCCAGATAAAAAATTGTTTTATATCTTTGATCTCAAGACCGGATTTCTTCAGGCATTCAATAACTCGAAGAGCCTCCAATTCATTATCGCTGAAATAACGGATATTTCCCTTGCGTTCCAGATTAGGGAAAAAACCTTCCTTGTCATAATATCTTAAAGTAGAAACAGGGAGATTAAACATTGCAGAGACCTGACCGATTGTATACATAATAAACCTTCTTTCAAAATTATGCTTAACCTAAAGCCAACTTTAGGTTGTATGATATTTATATCATATACGATTGTTAGTGTATTTACAAGAAATTTTGCATATGGAGGATGATAAATATGTTGAAAACAGAAGAAATAATAGACAATAGTTCTGAATCTCAAATTTCAGCCGGAGAATTAGAGGAAACAGAACAAAGAGATATAAAGTAAATCAGGGACAGGCTGGAGAACAATCGTCTATCAGCCTGTCCCTGATTCAATTATTTATTTGCGCTATCTGCATCAATTACAGATTGGATCTGCTTCATCAGAGTATCATAGTTGTCCTGATTATCAATTCCTCCGAGCATCGGATCTCCGACAATATTACCGTTTCTGTCAACGAGTATGGTTGTAGGAAATGCCATAATATTGGAAGCGTATTTTCCTGCATCGGAAGATGCGTCGATGGAGAGATTGCGGTATTTGGCACCCTGGCTTTCAAGAACAGCAGCGGCTTCTTTGATCGCAGTTTCGTTTCCGTCGAAGGTTTCTGTATTGATGCCGACTACTTCACCGCCCATGGACTTGATGGCATCGTTTAATTCATTAAGCTTGGATAACTCTGCAACGCAAGGCTTACAGCCGGTAAACCAGAAATTGATGACCGTGACTGCATTTCCGGAAAACAGGCTTTCATCAACCGTATTACCGTCATAATCCTGACCGGAGAAATTGCAAAACGGAGATGTGGATCCGGAATTGTCGTTTGCATCAGCACTCTCAGAGGTTGTGTCTTTCTTCTCGATTTCGGCGATCTGTTCTTCGATCTTCCGTATAGTCTCAATATCAGTCGTAAGTGTGTTCAATTCGTCTTTTGTAAAAGCATCCTTATTTGATTCAACGGTGCCGGCCAGAAAATCCGCATAATTTCCGCTTTGATCGGCAGTGCTTTTGCTCATCATGCCGAACGCTTTGTTCCATACATCCTCATGATCGGCGAAGATCTGATTTTCCTGCTGGTATAAATCATCCAGTGTTGCGTTGGAATCTCCAGTGGCTTCTGTACTTGCTTCAGTCTGGGAATCCTGCGGTTTTTCCGTGGTTGCAGCGTCTTTTCCGGTGCATGCCGTAAGGAATAATGCTGCACAGAGTGTTACAATAGGAATAAAAGTTTTTTTCGTTTTCATAATTATTGCTCCTTTGAATTATATTAAAAATTTAATGGTTATCGGTTGATTGCGGCTTCCTGCTGTCCTCCTTTTTCTGGCAGGCACCGTTTAGAAACTGGTAATGGATTGCATCTTTCGGACAAGCCTTTATGCAGGCTCCGCATCGGATGCATTCCGGATGGTTTGGCGTCTTGCACACGTCAACATCCATTTTACATGCCTTCACACATTGATTACAGCCCACACATTTACTTTCATCCACGCGGATGCTTAGAAGGCTTACCTTGTTAAACAGGGAGTAGATTGCTCCAAGCGGACAGATCCATTTACAGAAGGGCCTGTAAAACAAAATACTCAGCACGATAACTGTAATTAAGATCAGGCATTTAAAGGAAAACAGTTTTCCCAATGCAGATCGTATAGCCGGGTTTCCAATCGACAGCGGGATGGCTCCCTCTAAGACACCTTGCGGACAAATATACTTGCAGAAGAATGGGTCACCCATTCCGATGGAGTTCGTTACAAGCATCGGCAGAAGTATAACGAAAACAACGAGGATGATATATTTTAAGTATCTCAGCGGTTTCAGTCTGGCTGTGGAGAATTTCTTCCCGGGGATTTTATGAAGTAAATCCTGAAACCATCCAAACGGACACAGGAACCCGCATATGAATCTTCCGAGTAACACACCGAGCAGAATAAAAAACCCGGTTATGTAATAGGTGAATTTAAATTTGGACGATCCGACCACTGCCTGAAAGGCGCCGATCGGGCAGGCACCTGTTGCGGCGGGACAGGAATAGCAGTTTAATCCCGGCACACAGACTGTTTTTGCTTTGCCCTGGTATATTTTGCCCTTAAACAGATTGGGAATATGGATATTGGTAAGCAGCGTGGCGGCTGCCTGTATCCATCCGCGCATCCGGGCAGTTTTTTGTGATAGTGATTTCTTTTTCTTATCCAATTCCGACACACTCCAGACATAATTTTATAGCTTTGCCAAGCACGGTAGCAGCTTCACCTCTGACTGCACCATAGCTGATCATGGCGATACCTGTGATGAGCAAAGCAATTTGGGATATTTTTTTGCGCTTCAAGATATGATTGCTCCTTTCGTTTGTTGTATTTGTTGACCGGCTGACTTTGGTAGTATACAATAGCAGTTGTAAAATTATTGTTAAGAAACAGGAGAAAGATTTTGAGATTATTAATTGTGGAAGATGAGAAACAACTATGCGACACTGTTGCGAAAAGTCTGTATGATACCGGGTATGAGGTGGATACCTGTTATGATGGGGAAATGGCGCTTGAATGCATCCTGGCGGAGAATTATGATCTGATCGTGCTGGATCTGAACCTGCCCGGCATGGATGGGATGGAGATTCTGCGCGAGCTCAGACAGAGCAACGAGGAGACGAAGGTGCTTATATTATCCGCCAGAGGACAGATTGCGGATAAGGTTGAAGGGCTGGATGCGGGGGCAAATGATTATATGGAAAAACCATTTCATCTGCAGGAGCTTGAGGCACGTATCAGAAGCCTGACAAGAAGGAAATTTGTGCAGAAGGATGTATGTCTGGAATGCGGCGGGATAAAGTTCGATACGATCCGGCGCGAAGCATACGCCAAAGGGCAGATCGTTCCTCTGACTAGAAAAGAAAATGGAATTTTGGAATATCTGCTGCTCAACCTGGGCAGACCGGTAAGCCAGGAGGAGCTGATGGAGCATGTCTGGGATGCATCTGTGGACAGCTTCAGCGGAGCCATCCGGGTACATATGTCTTCGCTTCGGAGAAAGCTCAAGGCGGTGCTTGGATATGATCCGATCCTGAACAAGGTGGGAGAGGGATATAAGATACGAGAGGAGTCCGATCGATGAAAAAAATGTCACTGCAGTGGAGACTGACCTGTATAATTACCGTATATATCGCGGTTATATGTGGATGTCTGACTATGTTTGTCTATAAAAATGGTGTGTATTATATTGACTCCCTGAAGGAGACTGTCGATGCCAGGGGAGATGAGACGGCGGATGATGCAGATGAAATCTATATCAGTATTCCGGAAGATAATTGGGATGCGTTTGCGAATGATTTTTCCGTTCAGGTATATAATAACAAGACCGACTACAAAAAAAACAGTCTGATAATCTCGGCGGTGCTGGCGCTGCTTGGCGGAGTGACTACTTATTTTATAAGCGGACATGCGCTCCGACCGATTCGTGAGTTCTCGGATAAGATCGAAGAGGTGCAGGCGCAGAATCTGGCTGATTCAAGACTCGAAGAAAATAAGGTGAAAGAACTGAACCAGCTGAGTGTCTCCTACAACAAGATGCTCGGACGTCTCTCGGATGCATTTGAGGTACAGAGGCAATTTACCGCAAATGCAGCACACGAGCTGAGAACCCCGTTAGCTTTAATGCAGGTGCAGCTCGATTCCTATAATTCCGGGCAGCATCCGGGCAGCGATGCCGACACCGTACAGACAATCAAGATGGTTACGGAACAAAACGACAGACTCAGCAAGATGGTGAAGACGCTTCTCGACATGAGTGAGCTTCAGACAGTTGGACGGGATGAGACAATTATGGTCGACGCTCTTGTGGATGAGGTATTGGCAGACTTAGAACCGCTTGCCAGGGAGAAGCATGTAGAACTGACCGGGAACTGCGAGGATATAACGATAGTTGGAAGCGATATTCTTATCTATAGGCTGGTATATAATCTTGTTGAGAACGCAATCAAATATAATCATCCGGGCGGACAGGTCACAGTAAGTGCATTCCGGAAGGAAAAGTGCGTTTGCCTGTCGGTAGCCGATACGGGGAACGGAATCCCGGAGGAGCTTCGGGAGCGTGTCTTTGAGCCGTTCTTTCGAGTGGATAAATCCAGAAGCCGCGCGCTTGGAGGTGTCGGGCTTGGACTTGCACTCGTTCATGAAATCGTGAGAGTACATGACGGAAGCATTACTGTCCGATCAAACCCGTCAGGAGGAACGGTTTTTGAGGTGATGTTTACGCAGTGATTTTCGGTTATGGGAAGCGTTTCTTTCGGATTTCTCTGTTGACACACACCGTTATATTTGATAAAATTTATCAGGTAATTGAACAGTCCATGAGGGAGTAGTTAGCGCGAAAGTGTGGTTTGTCAACATTCTGATTATAAGTTGAGAGTATAATCTGGCAAATCTTAAATAATGAGACTCATGTATATTGATCGACAGTCTGTGCAATAATCTACACAGGCAGCTGATTGATATACATGAGTCTTTTTTTAAGCTATCCATACTTACGATAGCAGGATTTCGGCTGACGGAAGCTTTGAACGAGAAAAGGAGGAAACCATGGAAAAAATCATTAACAATGCCCCATTTGCCCTTGTGCTTGTATTCCTTGTGATAGGATTTGTACTGCTTATCAAGGGCGCGGACTTCTTTGTGGAGGGAAGTTCCAGCGTGGCGAAGCGGCTGCATGTGCCGTCGATCATTATCGGACTTACCATCGTTGCGATGGGGACATCCCTTCCGGAAACCGCGGTCAGTGTGTCTGCATCCCTTGCAGGCAACAATGAGCTTGCAGTCAGCAATGTTGTCGGTTCCAATATCTTTAATCTGATGGTCGTCATTGGCGTGTGTGCGATATTGGCAACGGTCAATGTTGCAAGGGAAACAATCCGAAGAGATATCCCGTTATCCCTTATATGTGCAGGACTTCTGATGCTTCTTGGAATTGTCGGACTTGGCGACAAGACCGGTATGACGCTTGGACATCTGGATGGTGTGATATTTATAGTGCTTTTTGCATGTTACATTATCTACATGGTCCGGACTGCGATGAAGGCAAGTAAAGAAGGTAAGAAGGTTGAGATCGAAGGTGGATCGGACGAGGAGATCAAGCTTGTTTCCGTTCCTATGAGTATACTGTTTATTATCGGCGGCGCAATCGCGATAGCTGTCGGCGGAGATGTGACGGTAGATGCCGCATCCAGAATCGCAAGCGATCTCGGTATGAGCCAGACACTGATCGGGCTTACGATCGTTTCAATCGGAACATCACTTCCGGAGCTTGTTACATCCATCGTAGCAGCCAGAAAGAATGAAGTGGATATGGCACTTGGAAATGCAATCGGTTCCAATATATTTAATATATTGATGGTGCTTGGTATAGCATCGGCGATCAGTCCGATCAGCATCATTACAGAAAATATCATTGACCTGTGTGTACTGATCGTATTTACCATATGTGCATGGATCTTTGCAGGAACGAAGAAGAAAATCGGAAGAGCGGAAGGACTGTGTATGGTTGCGCTTTACGCGGCATATGCGGTTTACATCATAGTAAGATAAAGGGGAGCTCGGACAAATGATATTATTCTTCAAGGTGTTTTTCACGGAGTTTATAGCAGAGATGGGCGATAAAACCCAGCTTATGTTGATTGCACTTACTTCGAAATACAAATTAAGAGACATTATACTCGGCACCGGTGTTGCAATTCTTGTGCTGAACGGACTTGCAGTTCTGGCAGGTGGACTTGTCAGCGAGTTTGTGCCGGAATGGGTGATTAAGATGATCGCAGCACTCGCATTTCTTTATTTCGCCGCATCCACGATTGCCGGTGACGATGAAGAAGAGGAAGAAGGCGGTAAGACGAAGATCAAGTTTGCACCGCTTGCGGTATTTTGTACATTCTTTGTGGCAGAACTTGGCGATAAGACACAGCTTACCGCAATCACGTTTGGTGCAAATGAAGGTATGCGTGCAGCGCTGGTTGTGTGGATTGGCTGCTCGCTCGGACTGTTCGCTGCGGATATGCTTGGTATGCTGATCGGATACCTGCTGAAGAGCAAGACGCCGGACGGGCTGCTTAGCATGCTTGCATTTGCAATCTTCGCTATCTTCGGTGTATACACATTGTATCAAGGGCTGAGGCTTGTTTGCGCAAGCGTCTGTCCGATTCCGGTGATTCCGGTGCTTGTAGTCATGACGATTGCCTTTGCAGGCTTGTGTGCGTTCCTCTTTATAAGAAGAGAGAAAAAGAAAAAAGCTGCATAAGATAATAAGCAAGATAATAAGTAAGATGGAGTTATCAGAATGACGTTACCGGATAAACAGGATAGTAAGAATCAAAGATATGTGAAGCAATAATCCGTTTTAAAAAATGCGAGGAATAAAACATGGAATATAACTATACCCACGGTGGAGATGTCTACCGAAATCCAATCGAATATGATTTTTCTATCAATGTCAATCCGCTTGGTATGCCGCTTGCAAGTATTCAGGCGGCGCATGAGGGCGTTGTATTGACTGGCAGATATCCCGATTACAAGGCGGAACAGTTGTGTCATGCGATTGCGAAAGCGAAGCAGATACCGGCAGACCGGATTATTCCGGGAAATGGCGCAGCGGAGCTTCTGTATGCACTTGGACAGACAATCCCCGGGAAGGCACTCACGATTGCACCGACCTTTACCGGGTATGCGGAAGCTGTCGCTGCGGGCGGCGGGGAGATGAGTTATGCAGGATGCGAAGATGCGGATGGACGCGCTGCTGATATGGAAGGACAGGATAAGCTGCAGTTTGATTCTGAAACTGTAATTCAGCGTCTGCTTGCAAAAATGGACGATTCCATCCGCCTTGTATTTCTGTGTAATCCGAACAATCCGACCGGAACATTGTTTACGCGGGAACAGATTCTGCGTGTGCTTGCGAAGGCGGAAGCGCTGCAGGCGTATGTCTGCGTGGATGAATGCTTCCTGCCGTTTTTAGAGGAGGAAATGGCATATAGCATGTTGCCGTATCTGGCAGAGCATCCGCGGCTGTTAGTACTCCGGGCATTTACAAAGATTTATTGTATGGCGGGACTCCGGCTTGGGTATCTGGTCTGCGGGGATGCAGAGTTACAGTCGAGGATTCGTGCGAAGCTTCAGCCGTGGAACACATCGATTCCGGCACAGATGGCAGGTATTGCGGCATTATCGGATACAGAATATCTGGCGAAGACGCGGGAGAATCTGCAGGTGGAACGTGCATATCTCGTACCGCGTCTGCGCGAGCTGGTGACAGAAGTGTATGATGGATATGGGAATTTTCTGTTATTCCGCGATGAACCGGACTTGAAAGAGCGGATGCTTGACGTGGGTGTTCTGATTCGTGTGTGTAATGATTTTGAGGGACTTGATGATACATACTTCCGCATTGGAATCCGTTCCCACAGTGAGAACCAGGAATTCATTCGCAGGCTGGTTCGTGTGAAAGGAGATACAAAATGGCAAAATCAATCATGATTCAGGGCACCATGTCCAATGCCGGCAAATCCCTTATCGCGGCAGGACTTTGCCGCATATTCAAACAGGATGGTTACAAGGTTGCACCATTCAAATCCCAGAACATGGCATTAAATTCCTATGTAACAAAGGAAGGGTTAGAGATGGGACGTGCACAGGTCGTACAGGCGATGGCGGCAGGCGTAGAACCGTCTGTGCGGATGAACCCGATCCTGCTCAAACCGACGACCGATATGGGTTCACAGGTGATTGTGCAGGGACAGGTCGTAGGAAATATGCGGGCGATGGATTATTTCGCAAAGAAAAAGGAATATATTCCGGTGATCAGGGAAAGCTATGAGCAGCTTGCCGCAGAGCATGATATTATTGTAATCGAAGGTGCGGGAAGCCCGGCGGAGATCAATCTGAAACAGGATGACATCGTGAATATGGGAATGGCGAAGATTGCAGATGCGCCGGTGCTTTTAGTTGGCGACATCGACCGAGGGGGTGTATTTGCACAGTTGATCGGTACGGTGATGCTTTTAGAGCCGGAAGAACAGGCGCGGATCAAGGGCCTGATCGTGAACAAATTCCGGGGAGATAAGAAGATTTTAGATCCTGGGATTGCGATGTTGGAAGAACGTGCCGGTAAGCCGGTGCTCGGTGTAGTGCCATATGCAGATGTCGACATCGAGGATGAAGATTCTCTTGCGGCAAGCCTTACGGAGACGCACATACAGGCGGAAATCGATGTGGCTGTGATCCGGTTCCCACGCATCTCGAATTTTACAGATATGCAGGCACTTAGCATGGAGCAGGATGTGTCGGTGCGTTATGTGACAAAACCGTCAGAGCTTGGAGGGCCGGATGTGATCTTGCTTCCGGGCACGAAGAACACGATTCAGGATCTGCTATGGCTGCGGGAGAGCGGACTTGAAGCGAAGATTACGCGTCTGGCGAAGAAGGGCACCATCGTGTTCGGTATCTGTGGTGGGTATCAGATGCTTGGCGAAGCACTGATGGACCCGCTTCAGACGGAGAGTGCACTTGGAAGTGTGCGGGGCATGGGATTGCTTCCGGTTACAACGATATTCGAAGAAGAAAAAAAGTTGGAGAACCGCATATACCGGATAGGAATGTTGGAAGGAGATTTTGCATCACTTAGCGGAAAAAAAGTTGTTGGCTATGAGATACACATGGGGCGGACGGAAGCCATCGGCAGCGATGCTTCATCACAACAATTTGATATGAAAACGATTGTCGATAATTCTGTATGCACAAGGAAAGCTACAAATAAGATTTCCCCTTTTGTTCAGGATTCAACAGGACATCTACTTGGCTACACGGCAGGAACTGTAGCAGGCAGTTATATTCATGGCATCTTCGATGAGGTGGATGTTAGGGAAGCATTTATCAATCTGCTGTATGCGCGGAAAGGAAAAATACGGGGAGAAAGTGAGAATTTGACGTTGCAGGAGTACCGGGAACAGCAGTTTGACAAGCTGGCACAGATTCTGCGGGAAAGCCTGAATATGGAGAAAATTTACGAAATTCTGGAACAGGGTAAATGAAGATAAAACGATTCCTGTGAAATGGCATCCGGCTTGAAACATGGGAATCCATAATGAGTAAATTAAAGGAGACAGGTATGATTGAGGTCTATCATGGAGATGGGAAAGGAAAGACAACGGCAGCCGTGGGACTTGCTGTGCGGGCTGCGGGAAATAAGATACCAGTGCTTTTTGTCCAATTTTTGAAGGATGATACATCCGGGGAGATTGCAATGCTGCACAAACTTGGCATTGAGACGTTACATGCAACGGAAATGTATGGATTTGTGAGCCGGATGGGTGTGGAAGAACTTGCAAAGACGCGCACATACTTTGCTGCTATGCTGGCACAGGTTGTGGCATGGGTTGAACGACAAGAAAAACAGCGCATCCACACACCGGAAGAAAATGTTATCAAGGCGGTTGTGGTACTGGATGAGGTTTTGCATGCTGTGAAATATCGTCTGCTTGATGAAAAGAAATTGATGGAAGTGCTAGAGGGCAGTCATTCGCAGGTCGAATTTATTCTGACAGGGCGCAATCCGTCGAACAGGCTTCTTGCACTTGCGGATTATGTTACGGAAATGAAAAAAGAGAAGCATCCGTATGAACAGGGAATTTCTGCCAGAAAAGGGATAGAATTCTAATGCTTGTTGTGATAAAATAAATCCAATCATGGACAAAAACAGGAGCGCGCATGGAAGCACATCAATTACCTTCGGGAACGTATCTGGAACAGAACAAATATTATATTGACCGGGTGCTTGGAGATGGCGGATTTGGAATCACATATCTGGGCTTTGATGTGAAACTGCAACGAAAGGTTGCAATTAAAGAATTTTATATGCGCGGATACTGTTACCGGAATTCCGGAGATCCGAATGTTTACGCGTGCGAAGGTGAAAAGGGTGCGGCATTCGAGCGGATGAAACAACAATATATCGAAGAAGGCCGGGTGTTGGCTGTCTTGGGAGAACAGCCGGGTGTGGTTAACATCTATACATTTATTGAGGAAAATAATACGGCATATCTTGTCATGGATTTTGTGGAGGGGCAGTCGCTTGATGCATATATAAAAAGTCAGGGTGGAAGGTTGTCTGTGACCGAAACGTTGGCGATTATGCGTCCGGTGATTCTTGCATTGGCAGGTGTTCATAAACATGGTGTGGTGCATCGGGATATCAGTCCGGATAATATCATGATTACGCATGACCGGAAAGTCAAACTGATTGATTTTGGAGCAGCCAGACAGTATGGCGAATATAATTCAGGCAAGGTACAAAAAGGTGGATTTACACCGGTTGAACAGGTAACACCGCAAGGGCAGGTTGGTCCATATTCCGACGTGTATGCACTTTGTGCAACGATGTATCGCTGTATGACAGGAGTGAACGTGCCAAGGGCAAAAGAACGGGTGAAGCAGGATGTGCTTGTGCCACCATCAGAGATAGGTATCACGATCCCTCCTCAAGTAGAAGCTGTTTTGATGAGAGGATTAGCGATTGAACCGGTACACCGGTTTGCAAATGCAGAACGTCTGTATCAGGCTTTATATGAGGAACTGACGCAGGAATCACGGAAGGTTTCCGCATCTGTGACATACAGCGGGATATCCCGTATGTTATCCGATATGCAGGCAGAACAGAAGAAACAGGTATACAGGAAAAAGCGGATTGGTGTGATCTGTGGTATCGTATTGTTGTTAGCTGTTGTTGTGTCTGTATATTTACAGAAGAGGCAGGACGGCACCGAACCGACGGTTGAGCCAGAAGAAACGATGCAGCAGATCTTACAGACAGAGATAGATGCGAGTCCGGTGAAGAAAGTCGATTGTATGGCGTATGCGCAGGCGTTTTATGAGTTGTGTGCAGAGCAGCATGAAGCAAAGGGGAACACACTTATACAGAGAGATGAATTTATGTATGCTGCGAAGGAGACAGCAGTAAAAAGTGCGGCTTTGGCATATACCGGCACAGACGAATTAAACGCCGCATTAACGGAGATTGGCAATCAGATGATTGCCACTTATAAGATACCAGATACCGGATGGGTGACATATACTTTTTCATTGGAAGAGGATGTAACTACGGTAAAGCAGGCATTGGATACTTATATTGCACAGATGAACGAGGAAAATCAGGGAACCGTGGATTTGGATAATTGTACATATCTTGGTGTTAGTGTTGCACGTGCACAGGATGGTACATTTTTCTGGGCAGTGTTTTATCAATAATAAAGAACAGAAGACCATAAGAACAGAAAATCATGGGGGATTTTAGATATGGATAAATATGGGGATTCTACAGGAACAACAAGGGAAAAATTAAACCATGCGATTGCATCAATGTGCGACGAATGGCTGTTGATTGAAGAAATTGATCTGGAAAACGATTCGTTTGAAATTTTGCACGATAATCTATACAGACATGGGATTCCGGTACCTCGGAATTGCAGTTACAGTGAGCAGAATCTTGAGATACAGGAATTGATAGAACCCGGGTATCAGGAGTATCGTTATACGTTCTGTGACAGACGGAATCTAAGCAGGATTTTGAAACAGAGTGATACGGCTGAGTGTGAATATAAAGTCTGCGCAGGAAAAAATGTATGGCGCAGAGATGTATTCAAGGTGGCAGAGTGGAAGGCGAATGAACCTAAAATTGTGAACTGGTTCCACATGAATATAGATAGTAAGAAGTCTGCAGAGTTAAGACAGCGGCAGGCAATTCGGGAAGCGTATCTGCAAAGTGAACAGGCATATGCAATTAAAAATATGTACCTTAGACGATTGAACGAGGAGTTACAGATGCCGATCAATATGATTGTCGGAAATGCATCTGTCGCACGAACCTTTGTCACAAAGCCAGAGCGTGTTACAGAGTGTATTGAAGAGATATCATTATCTGCGAAAGCAATCTTCCGCATGGTGCGTCAGATGACCAATACCGATGCTATTCAGGAAGGAACCCTGAATTTACAGATGCATCAGACCTCATTGGAAAGCTTATGGCGAAATACATTGGATATTGTGAAGCCGTCCATGAAATTGCGGCGTCATACACTGCATTTGGATATGGCACAGTTATATCATCCGATTGTAATTGGAGATGTACAGAAAATGCAGCAGATCCTGCTTAATTTACTGCAGAATGCGATTGATTATACTCCGTATGGTGGAGAAATATTTTGTGGAATCAAGGAGAAACCGCTGGGCAAAACGTCTGGATATTTTGAGTTTTATGTGCAGGATAATGGTGTAGGCATGTCTGATGAATTCAGGAAGATTATGTTTGAACCGTTTGCGAGAGAACATTCGGACCGGATTGAGTGGGTGGAGGGATCCGGACTTGGTCTGATGATTGTACAGAACCTGGTACGTCTGCTGGATGGAGAGATAGAGGTTGAAACCAAGAGTGGTTTTGGAACTAAGGTAACTGTCGGGATGCAGCTGAAATATGGCATAGAAAATAAGGATGATCAAAAAAGAGATCAGTATTTTGACTGGTCTGACTGGAAACAGGTGTCTTCCGATAAAACAATGTTTTCCGGACAAAGAGTTTTAATCGTGGATGACAATGATATTACAGCGTTGATAGAAGAACAGATATTGACAGAACGAGGCCTTGTTGTAGAACGTGCAATCAATGGTGAAGATGCACTTTGCATGTTTGAACAATCCCCGGTGGATTATTTTGATCTGATTTTAATGGATATGGGACTGCCGTATATGGATGGGTATGCTACGACGATGGGAATACGCCGGCTTCGCGAGGATGGAAAGAAGATTCCTGTAATCGCACTTACCTCACGATTGTATGCGGATGATGAGCTTGGTGAAGAGGAATATGGAATGAAAGCAAGGCTTCAAAAACCAGTCAGCACAAAAAAACTGGTTGAGGCCGTGCGGAAATATATAGAAAAATAAGGAGTCGCAAAAGAAAATGCCAGTTACAGAGTACCTAGAGAGAAATGCCAGATTGTACCCGGATGAGGTTGCACTGGTGGAGCTGAATCCGGATGAACCGGATACGAGAAGAACTTCGTGGAAGGAGTTTGAGCTGATACAGCCATCGAGATTTGAGCCGTATCGAAGAGAGATTACATGGAGTGTCTTCGATGAGAAGGCAAACCGGTTTGCAAACATGCTGATCGGAAGAGGTATCAAGAAGGGCGATAAGGTCGCAATCCTGATGTACAATTGTCTGGAATGGCTGCCGATCTATTTTGGTGTACTGAAGACAGGAGCCATCGCCGTGCCGTTTAATTTCCGGTATGATGCAGAAGAGATTTTATATTGTGCAGAGCTTGCAGAGGTTGATATGATCGTGTTTGGTCCGGCGTTCATCGGTCGAATCGAGACATATGCAGAGCGGCTTTCCAAGGGAAGATTGTTGATCTATGTCGGGGATAACTGCCCGGAGTTTGCGGAGAGCTATCATCAGCTTGTGGCAGACTGTTCGAGCCATGCTCCAAATGTGGAGATCACAGATGATGATTTCGGAGCAATTTATTTTTCATCCGGAACGACCGGATTCCCGAAGGCAATTTTACATAAACACCAGAGCTTAACACAGGCAGCCGAGATGGAGCAGAAGCATCACGGCACGAGCAGGGATGATACGTTTTTGTGTATCCCGCCGCTTTACCATACCGGTGCGAAGTTCCACTGGATGGGAAGTCTGGTGGCAGGCAGCAAGGCTGTGCTCTTAAAGGGCACAAAGCCGGAGACAATCCTCTCCGCCGTGTCGAGTGAGCATTGTACGATTGTCTGGCTGCTCGTTCCGTGGGCACAGGATATTCTGGACGCGTTAGACCGCGGTGACCTGAAGTTAGAGGATTATGAGCTTTCGCAGTGGCGGCTTATGCATATCGGTGCACAGCCGGTACCGCCATCCCTGATCAAGCGCTGGAAAGAATATTTCCCACATCACCAGTATGATACGAATTATGGTCTTTCCGAGTCGACAGGTCCTGGCTGTGTGCATCTGGGTGTGGAGAATATCCATAAGGTCGGAGCAATCGGCGTGCCGGGCTATCGTTGGGAATGTAAGATTGTGGACGAGAACGGTGTGACCGTCCCACAGGGCGAAGTCGGAGAACTCTGTGTCAAGGGACCAGGCGTGATGACCTGTTATTATAGAAATGAGGAAGCTACCGCAGAGACAATCAGGGACGGCTGGTTATTCACCGGAGATATGGCAAGACAGGATGAGGATGGATTTTATTTCCTTGTTGACCGGAAGAAGGATGTCATCGTCAGTGGAGGCGAGAATATCTACCCGGTACAGATCGAGGATTTCCTGCGCAAACATGACAAGATCAAGGATGTGGCAGTCATCGGACTTCCGGACCGCCGGCTGGGCGAGAAGACAGCCGCCATCATCGAGATTAAGGACGGTATGACCTGTACCGAGGAAGAGATCGAGAACTTCTGCTTAGAACTTCCACGATACAAACGCCCGAAGACGATCATCTTCCACGAGATCCCGCGAAATGCAACCGGCAAGATCGAGAAGCCGAAGCTGCGCGAGATGTACGGCGCAGACAAGCTCGTCGAGAAGGAAAATGAGGCATAAGGCAGCCTGAATGCAGGATTTGCTCCACAAAATATTATATGGAGTGAGTTAAATACTAGTAGTTAAAATATACCAGACAGATTTTTCATGCGATAATGGAATCAAGAAGCGATATGTTCAAGCTCTGTCATGGCAAATCCGAATTCATAAACAGACCATTGGAACACGCCGGCACTTAACGAATCACACAGTGACGCAGGAACTGTGATGAGTTTAGTGTCCGCTGCGTGTGGAAGTGAGCGGGAGCGGGTCTGTGTTGAATCGGATTTGCTATGGCAGAGCAGGGGATAGACTGTCACATTATCGTATGAAGAATCGTCCGTTTAAGAGATAAGGAGTAAATTATAAATGAAAGAATTGATGTTGGGAAACAAGGCGCTTGCGCGCGGCTTGTACGAAGCCGGATGCAAGGTGATTTCCAGTTATCCGGGTACACCGAGTACGGAGATTACTGAGGAAGCAGCTCTGTATGATGAAATCTATTGTGAGTGGGCACCGAATGAGAAGGTGGCTATGGAAGTGGCACATGGCGCGAGTCTGGGTGGAGTCAGAAGCGCAACGGCGATGAAGCATGTTGGATTGAATGTGGCAGCAGATCCGCTGTTCACAATCTCTTATCAGGGATTAAATGCAGGGCTGGTTGTCTGCGTGGCAGATGATCCGGGTATGCATTCTTCCCAGAATGAGCAGGATTCGAGACATTATGCAGAAGCAGCGAAGGTGCCGATGTTAGAGCCATCAGATTCGGAGGAGGCACGCGTATTTGCGAAGCGTGCGTATGAGTTATCGGAGCAGTTTAACACACCGGTATTTATCAAGATGTGTACACGTGTGGCACATTCCCAGAGTGTTGTAAATACAGAGGAGCGGATCGTTCCGGAGCAGGTTCCTTACAAGAAGGATCCGGCGAAGGTTATGATGACGAAGAATTCCCGCGACGCGCATGTGCGCGTGGAGCAGCGTACAAAGGATCTGATTGCATTTGCGGAGGAGTGCGACTTAAACCGCGTGGAGATGGGGGATACATCGATCGGATTTATCACGAGCTCCACATCCTATCAGTATGCGAAGGAAGTATATGGCGATAATGCAAGCTACCTGAAGCTTGGAATGATCTGGCCGCTTCCTGAGAAGCTGATCTTAGATTTCGCAGAGCATGTGGATAAGGTTGTAGTCTTAGAGGAGTTAGATCCATTTATCGAGAATCACTGCAGAAAGCTAGGTTTAGAGGTTGTCGGCAAAGAGACATTCCCGATCTGTGGCGAGTTCTCACAGAATCTGGTTCGTACGGCACTTGGCGGAGACGCACCGGATGAACTGTCGATTGCCGATGAGATTCCGGGACGTCCGCCTGTGATGTGTGCGGGTTGTCCACACCGTGGAATCTTCTACATCCTTTCGAAATTAAAGTGTATGGTCTATGGTGATATCGGATGTTATACATTGGGCGCTGTGGCACCTTTAAATGCAATGGACTTAAATGTCTGCATGGGTGCATCGTGCTCCGGTCTGCATGGCTTTAATAAAGCGATGGGCGAACAGGGCGAGAAGATGAGTGTCGGTGTAATCGGTGATTCGACCTTCATTCATTCCGGTATTACAGGTATTACAGATATCGCCTACAATATGAGTAATTCGACCGTGATCATCCTGGATAATTCGATTACAGGTATGACCGGACATCAGCAGAATCCGACAACCGGTAAGAACCTGCGTGGCGAACCGGCCGGTAAGGTGAATCTCGAAGCACTCTGTGCAGCACTTGGATTTAACCGTGTCACGGTTGTTGATCCATATGATCTCGCAGAGGTGGAGCGTGTCGTGAAGGAAGAGCTTGCTGCAGAGGAGCCAAGTATCATCATCAGCCGCCGCCCGTGTGTTATGATCAAGGGTACGGTACATAAGCCGCCAATCAAGGTGGATACCGATAAATGTGTTGGCTGTAAGATGTGTATGAAGATCGGATGTCCTGCGATTTCCGTGCGGGATAAGAAGGCAGTGATTGATACGACGTTGTGTATCGGTTGTGAAGTATGTACACAGATGTGTAAATTCGGCGCATTGTGTCCGGCAGCAAAGGAGGGCAGGTAAGATGGAAACAAAGAATATTATGATCGTCGGTGTCGGCGGACAGGGTACGTTGCTTGCCAGCAAGATCTTAGGACATGTGCTGCTCTCACAGAATTTTGATGTGAAGGTTTCCGAGGTGCATGGTATGAGCCAGCGTGGCGGAAGCGTTGTCACATATGTAAGATATGGTGAGAAGGTGTATTCACCGGTCATTGATAAGGGCGAGGCAGATGCGATTGTCGCATTTGAGAAGCTCGAAGCGGCAAGATGGATATCCTACCTGAAGAAGGGTGGACAGATCATCGTGAATACACAGGAGGTAGAGCCGATGCCTGTCATCACAGGCGCTGCGGAATATCCGCAGGAGCTTGTCTCCAAGATGGAGGCAGCCGGTGCGAATGTCGATGCGAAGGATTTCCTCGCGATCGCAGAGGAGGCGGGTTCTGCCAAGGCGGTAAATATCGCGCTCATGGGAAGACTTTCGAAGTATTTCCCGGAGATTCCGGAGCATGCATGGGAGGAAGCAATCGACGCAATCGTTGCGGAGAAGTTCCGTGCTTTAAACCATAAAGCATTTGAGCTTGGAAGAAATGCATAGATAATAAGCGTAAAAAGGGCATAATTGGTGTGCCCTTTTTACATATGTGATGTATTTGCGTGGCTGTTACAGATAAGTGTAAACTTTGCCTGAAAGCGCCTTTCCTTTGTTCGTGTAATATAAGGACATCAGCAAGAGCTGAAAAACAAACGAACAAAGGAGAGGTAAAAATGAAAAGATTGGAAATTGCGCAGTATATTGCACTTGGAGCAACTTGTATGACAGTATTGGGGTTCGTAATCAACCTCGCCACACAGAGCAGATGGAGCATAACGATGTGTGGATATGGTGTGATGATCGGATTGATCTCATACTTTTTCGGCGGAATCAAAACCGCAGTGAAGATGGCGGGAAAGATTGCAAAATGGGGCTGGATCATTCTGCCGTTTCCGTATGATATCGTGACCGGTCTGGTTGCATTTTTTATTTCGATTTTCGTATTTATGGCGTTGCCAATTATTCCGATTCGTAAGGCGTACAAGGAACAGTCGATGGAGTAAACGGATGCCTGTGACAGGCATCTCACAGGATGATGTATGGAAGAAAATGATTATGAGACAAGATTTATAAGAGAAGAGATCGGAAGATGTGAGGATCTGGATGAGCTGAAAGCGCGTATTTTTCCACTGCTGCAGTCACAGCAGGAGCTGTGGATGCAGAAGATGCTGGAAATCCTTGCGGAGAGCGGACTTACGAAGTCTGCATTTGCGAAGCGGTGCCGCGTGAGCCGGGTGTCAGTCGACAAATGGTGTAAGGGCGCGATCCCGAAGAACCGCGAGACATTTCTTCGAATCGGCATGGCGGCGGAGTATGACTTAGAGAAGATGAACCAGCTTCTGCGTCGATACGGGCAGTACCCGGAGCTTTATTCGAAGAGCTTGGAGGACTGTGTATGTATCTATGTGTTAAACCACAGGATTGAAATGGATGGTTTCGAGAACGGTGCATCAGAAAAGTGCGGGGAATCGTATGGGCTGACCGCCTATGATTACATATTGTCGCAGATTAAGGAGAACATGACGGCGGATACAGATATGGAAATCCCGGATATCAATACGGCACAGTTTGCCGAGCAGTTATCACAGGTGGAGAATGCAGATGCCTTAACGCAGTTTATCTATGACAATATTGCAACATTCTCCTCAGCATATCAGAAGTTTTATGCCTATGTGAAAATGTATGTGACGATCAATTACCAGCGGTATTCGTCGAGCGTAGCGAATCTGGCAGAGGGACAGGGCTGGTCGTCGTCGCTGCGGCAGTGCGTGTCTGCGATACGGCAGAACAAATGGTATCCGACGCGGAACAAGATTATCTCGCTGGGACTGCATCTGAGCATGGATCATGAGCAGATCGACGAGATGCTTACGCTGGCACATATGGAACCTTTGTGTGCGAAGAACCTGTTTGAGAGTGTGATCCTGTTTATTCTGGATGATGCGGAACTGAACAATATGCTTGATACGGAATCGGAGGAATTCGATCCGGATGAGTTATGCCGCTATGCGCGCAAGGTGCTGCTGGAGCTTGACCTGCCGGAGATTGACGCATTTCTCGCGGAGCTTCCGGATCTCGATACGGATATATGGTAGGATGGAAAATAATTTAATCGTAATTGAAAATGGACAATTGAATATCTATTTGCTGGACAATCAGGTCGCCTGGGAGGTTGGACGGATGTCGAAGGAGCATACGCCGGATATCCCGATGCATGCAACGACGATCAGCCGCAGACATGGACGGTTCCAGAATATGGACGGTATCTGGTTTTACATGGACGAAAATCCGAAGAACGGTACGATCCGCAATCAGAAGAAGCTCTCTTCCGGGCTGCATGGGCGCGTCAAGCCGGTGATGGTTTCGCCGGGGGATGTGTTCGTCTTCGGTGGCGGCGAGGATGCGGTCGTAAGTCCGGCAACAGTATGGGCGTTCTTTCGGACGCGGTACTATGATGCGCCGTGGCGGGCGATGGATTCGCGAGGCTGCAGCAAGTTACTGATCGTGGATGGAGATACCCGGATGAAATTAGCGACCCCGGAGCCGGGAAGTGTGGTAGAATGTGAACACGGGATGGTGATCTATATGGGTGCGCTTACCTATGTGATCGGACCGCTCAAGGTGATGGGAAGTAAAGGGAGTACAGATGGAACCAATTATTACAGAACAAATTGAGAAATTTCAATCCGGAGATTTCAGCGGATATGAGAGCTTTTATTATGCAACATCGCAGACGGTTTATACGATGCTGCATACGATTATTCCAGATGAGAACACTGCGGCAGAACTGATGCCGAAGGTATATGAGAAAATCTATGCAAATGTACAGACGCTTCCGCAGACGGAGACATTTTATGCGTGGAGTGCAAAACTTGCAAATGAGGAAGCTTTGGAGTATTTAAAGGGAAACGCAGTACAGGCAGGAAGCTCTGATATGCAGCCAGAGATGGATTCTGTAAATGCACAGACTATGGAATCGGCAGATAGCAGTTTGGATATGCCGTTCTATGATTATGCAGCGGAGGATGAAGCCCTCGCGATTACGGAGGATTTATCTGAGGATCGCGTATTTACAGAGCATGTGCAGGCTGTGATCGAGGCGTTATCACCGATGGAAAAGGTCGTATTCCAGTCGTATTATTATTTTGGCGAGAGCGTGCCAATGATCGTAGAAAAAACGGGATGTACGACACGGGCGGTAAAGCATACACTTGGACAGACACGGACAGCCATGCTTTCAGCAATCACAGCGCATGGACCGGCACCGGCATATGAGGTAAAGCATGAGAATTCGCATAAATTCAGCTTGAAGGATACACCTTGGCTGTATATTTTGTTCCAGAATTATATTGGAAAGGTGACGGGTATCGCGCATGTCGGAATCACAGGAAGTGCGGCTGGTGCAATCGCGATGGTCGGGCAGACTGGTGGCGTGGCAGGAACATCTGCGGTAATCGGACAGGCAGGTGGTATTGCGGGAAGTGCGGCAGGACAGGCAGGAAGTGCGGCGCGGGCAGCAGTAACCGGACAGGCAGGCGGAGCGGCTGGGACAGCAGCGAAGGCATCTGCACATGGAATTGCAAAATTTCTTGGTACGGTTGGCGGAAAAGTGGCAGTTGGAGTCGCCGGAGTGGCAGCGGTTGTCGGAATCGGTCTGGGAATCCATCACGCATCGTCCGAACCGGAAAGACACATTGTAGCGATAGAAGAAGAGGATGGCAATGGTGCGCTTATGTGGGAGGATGGTCCGGCACCTGAAGTTGAGACAGAACAAACGGAAGAGGAGACAATGCCGGAGAACGAAGATGAGCAGCAGGTAAAGTCACAATTAGAAGTAATGCTGGAACAGGCGAGAACGGGGATGGAAGATTATGCTGCAACCGGGAAAAGTGAGTATTCAGATTATTACACAATTACAACGTACAGTAAGGAAAATAGTTTTTATGCACTGGAAGATATTGACGAGGATGGAGAAGATGAACTATTGTTTGGTTGTTGGAATCCAGAGAAGAGAATGGTAGAAATCCGAGATATCTGTAATTGGGAGTACCACCCTGAAGCCAGATATGGAAATTGTTATTATAGTGAAGGAAATGTTATGTCGGTACATGCCTCCGATGATCAAAATTATGATTTGGTATATTATGATTCGTCGTTGGAGGATGATTATTCTTGTACATGTTTATTAGAACTGCGTGGAAGAGATGGCGTAATTAGATATTATGAATTAGGTTATGGTGCTCAACCAGATTATTTCAGTGGACCGATAGAGGTTACATATGATACATTCCTTCAGCAATTAGACGATGATTATCAAAGTCTACAGTATACGGAAATTGATGAATCAACATGGGCAGGGAAGGAAGAAGCACATCCATATAAGAAATTATCGTGGAAACCAATGTTTGAGGACGAAACAATTCTGAACGAAGATCCGTCAATCCCAGATGCGGATGGGAAATTCTAAGTAAAAAAACATTTAAGTGAACAATCAGAGGGAGTAAATGAATCCAATCATTACAGAGCAACTTAACAAATTTAAAAATGGAGATTTTGGAGGGTATGAAAGCTTTTATAATGAGACAGTAAACACGGTCTACACGATGCTTCATACAGTTGTCCATGATTCAAATGTAGCGACATCGTTGGTGCCACAGGTATACGATAAAATCTACCAGAATGTGACAAGCTTGGAACAGACCAACGGATTTTACCAATGGGCTGCAGAGCTTGCAAATGAGGAGGCACTGGGATATCTGAAGGAAAATGGATGGACAGAGATTCATAATGATTCTGTTGGGAATACTTATGAACAGGCGGTAGACGGGAAATTTTATGATTATGCGGTGGAAGATGAGGCGTTAACTATAACGGAAGATGCAGTTTTGGATACTTCTTTTGTTACAAGAGTGCAGGAAATTGTAACTACGTTGTCACCGATGGATCGTGTCGTTTTTCAGGACTATTATTATTTTGGTGTTAGTGTGCCAGAGATTGCAGTGAAGACAGGATGTAAAGATTCGGATATCAGATATACACTGAGTCAGACACGGACAGCTATTTTGCAGACAATCGCACTGGCGCCTGTGGATGATTCGGAAAATGGAAATTCCAATATCAGAAGATATCGTTTGGCAGAAGTGCCATGGATGTGGATTGCATATCAGAATTTCCTTGCATATACACTTGGGATTGATACGATTAGCATTGCAGGATGGTTGGCTGACATATTTGGACAGATAGTAGGAAGTGGGATAGCAGTAAGCGGAATGGATGCAGAAGGAACTGCAACCGGAGCTGTGTCAAATGGTGCGTCCTCAGTTGGAGCTGGTGTGCCCGCGGGAGAAGCAACGGGTGCAGCGGCTGGAAGTGTCGGAGCTTCTGGTACGAGTGGAGGTGTGGCAGCAATCTTTGGTACAATTGGTGGAAAAATTGCAATCGGTATCGTTGGGACTGCAATGGTAGCAGCAATTGGCGTTGGTGTGCATCACGTTGTGACAGAAAATCAGTCGACTACCGAAAAGACGGCTGTGGCGACAATGGGAGATGCTTCAGAAAACGAAATTATTACGAAGTATACTTCCTATGAAGCGGTGTTAGCGGACTTAAAACAGTGCATTGAACAGGGAACAACCTATGAAGCCAGCGAGAATTTTACAGATAAGAGTAAAAATAAAGATGCGTTTTATGTGATTGGTGATTTCGATGGGGATGGAACGGATGAGTTAATAATTGGTCAGTGGAACGCGGTGATTGGAGGAATGGATATTGGGGATGTATTTACGATGCGTGACGGAAACGTTATAAAGATTTTCACCTGCAATTATGGGTATGGAGACAATGGTCAGAGCGCGGTTCTTTATAATGATGGAATCATATATGAAAATGCAGAAAAGATAAACTTTGAAAATGAACAGGCTTTGGAGTGTAAATATGTTTATAATATCAGATGGAGAATTGCAGGCGGAACCTGTAACTTTGATATTGCAAAGATTACATATAGTGCAGATGGGGAAGGTAGAAGTGCATATCAAATAATTTTTATTCATGATGAAAAGGCATTAAGCATGTTTGATAACACAGTTGAAACAGGTTTTTCGGCAGTGCAGAATCTTGTTGATTCTGCGCCAGAAATATATATAAAACCGACGGTAAATGAAGACTTGGGTGATGGTTTAAATATATATAAGACAAGCTGGAAGACCTTATATGATGATAATTCCTATATGAACACGGATAGTGGTCCAATCCCGGATGCGGATGGGAAGTTCTAAATAAAAAGATAAAAGCCTGTGAGTGTACTGTAAAATATCGTACATATAATAAGCAATATGTTTTACGAAGGGGGAGAACCAATGAATTCAAACAACACGGAGCAAAAAGATAAATTTAAAACAGGGGATGGTAGTGCGGCGGCAGGACCGGAAGTTACAGGTGGAAGTGCTAGAGGTGGATCACGGGCAGGATTTCTTGGTACGATCGGTGGGAAAATCGCGATTGGCGTTGCAGGAGTGGCAATTGCAGCTACGATAGGCTTTGGAGTGCATCATGCGGTAACAACACGGGAACCGGAGAGTGTAAAACCGACGGATGCACCAACTGTGACCGCAGTTGTAGAGAAAACAGAGAATACGACGGAAACAGAAGAAACTACAGTGGTGACCACGGAGGAGACAACGCAGGAGACGACAGTGGCTGCTATGGACGAATCCAATGACATTGGTGTATCAAAAATGGATTATGACAAAGCGGCGAAAGCGGCGTACAAGGAGTTTTTGTTGTCTGGCCTTTCGACGGGAACATTATTGGGAACGGATGGAGTTTCTTGGGATACTACGGAACCTGGATTTAATTGGGTTGAAGATGATTTGTTTGCAATTGCAGATATTGACGGAGATGGAAAAGCAGAACTCACTTTTAAACGATTAGCTGCATGCGTGGCTGGGTACTGGGGTCTTGCATATACGTATAATACGGATACAAAAACCGTAGAAGTAAAATATAATACGGGTCCTTATGCGACGTATTATGCCACAGGATATGTGAGATTTGACATATCACATAATCAGGGACCATCCAGCATTTGGCCATGTACATACGGTAAATTCGAGAATGGACAGATTGTCCTGCTTTATGACGTATCAAACTGGGATAAATCATTGTCGAGTTATGAATTCCCGGATGAACAGGATCTTGATGGGGATGGTTGTATCTATTACATAGCAGATCGTGCAACTGGGGAGACACGAACCGTCGATAAACCAGAGTATGATGCATTTATGCAGGGATTAAATCTGGGAGAAGAAATGCAGCTTGACTATAAAAGCTTTACAACAGAAAATGTAAATGCAATTCAATAAAAGATATGCTTGAGATAAAAATGCCAAGACGTATAATACAATCAAAATGAAAAACGAGGAACAACTCTATGAAGAAACTAGCAATATTTTTCCCGGGAATCGGGTATCATGCGGACAAGCCGCTTCTATATTACAGCCGGAAGCTGGCGGGCGAGGCAGGATATGAGCTGATCGCTTTGAAATACGATTATCAGGCGGGAAATATCCGCGGGAACAAAGAGAAGATGGAGGCAGCTTTCCATGCATTGTATGCACAGGCGGAAGCACAGCTTGCAGATGTTGATTTTGCAGCATATGCAGAAGTGCTGTTTGTATCGAAAAGCGTTGGTACGATTATCGCATCTGCCTATGCACAGAAACTCGAAGAAACGGGAACGGAAGCAGAACTCCGCCATATCTTATACACGCCGCTTGAGGCAACCTACAACTTTGCCCCGAAGCATGCGGCTGCATTTATCGGAACGGCTGATCCGTGGAGTGATGTGCCTGCGGTGATCCGGATGAGTGAAGCGCAGGGCGTCCAAATACACGTCTACGAGAACGCCAACCATTCACTGGAGACAAGCGATACCATGCAGAATCTGAAAATCCTGCAGGATGTGATGGAGAAGACCAAAGCAATTATATAATACAAAAGCCCCTGTTGCAGTCCGGTGTGATTGGAAATATATCCACAGACGCAATCGGGGCTTTTTTGTTATGGTAAGCAGAATGTTTAATTTTCAAACGTTGCCGCTTTTGCTAACGCAACATCGATATTCTCACAGAAATTCTCTTCGCCGAGTTTTTCAACGAAACCGGCCTTCTCCATCACATGACGTGGCTGTTCGTTCACGTGGGAGAGCAGTAAGTGGATGCCCTTCTTCTGGCATGTCTTGTATGCTTCTTCCAGTGATTCCAGCCCGGTGATATCCATCGCCGGAACATTACGCATACGAAGAATCAGAACATTCTTGCGTTTTTCGTGTGTAAATGCAAGGTAGTCATTTGTCTCCGCAAAGAACATCGGACCGAGAATTTCATATACCATTGTGTTATGCGGTACATTCTTCAGGTCCGTGTGCTCGGAGATCTCGTTTTTGTCCAGATCTTCCTTGTAGATCCATGGTTTCACTTCACCGACATCGGACATTCGCTTCATGAACAGGAATGCTGCCATGACCATACCGATCTCGATAGCCACAACCAGATCGAAGAATACCGTCAGAAGCAGAGTGGTGATCAGGACGAGAATATCGCTTTTCGGTGCGGTTTTGATCATGTGACCAAATGTCTTGAAGCCGCTCATGTTGTAGGCAACCATAATCAGGATTGCGGCAAGACAGGTCATCGGAATCATAGATGCATACGGCATCAGGAACAGCAGGATCAACAGCAGGGTGATCGCATGGACGATACCGGCAATCGGGGTACGTCCGCCGTTTTTGACATTGGCTGCGGTTCTGGCGATCGCTCCGGTTGCTGGGATACCGCCGAAGAGCGATGACATGATATTGCCGACGCCCTGACCGACTAACTCCGCATTCGAGCGGTGGTGTCCACCGATCATACCATCGGATACAACACAGGAAAGCAGCGATTCGATCGAAGCTAAAATTGCAATTGTAAATGCCGGTGAGATCAATTCTTTCACTAGAGCAAACGAAAGCTGCGGGGCGGCGAATTTCGGGAAGCCTGCCTTAATCGTGTACAGATCGCCGATCGTAGCAACCGGAAGCTTGCCGAGCTGGACGATCAGTGTGGTTACAAGAATGGCAATCAGGCTGCCCGGAATCTTCGCAGATACCTTCGGCCAGAAGATCTGGATCAGCAGCGCGAGCATACCGATACCGAACGTCATCCAGTCAATCGTGTGAAATGCTTTCGCATAGGCAGCACATTTATCAACAAATTCGGATGGCACAGCCCCCATGGACAGACCGAAGAAGTCTTTGAGCTGTCCGGCGAAGATGCCGATGGCAATACCAAATGTAAAGCCGACCGTGATCGTCTTCGGGATGAATTTGATCAGATTGCCAAAATGACACAGCCCCATGATGATCATGATGATGCCGGATAAAAGGGTGGCGATTGTAAGTCCTGTCATTCCATATTGGGCGATGATGCCGTAGATGATAACAACGAATGCTGCGGTAGGACCGCCGATCTGCACACGGCTGCCACCGAGCAGGGAGATGAAGAATCCTGCGATGATTGCGGTGTATAAGCCCTGCTCCGGATTGACACCGGAGGCAATGGCAAGTGCAATCGACAAAGGCAAAGCGATGATCGCCACGATGATACCTGCGACGATATCCTTCACAAACTGTTCCTTTGTATATGTTTTCATAGTGCTAAAAAGTTTCGGCTTTATATATTTGAGCTTTTCCATATCAGTAAAATCCTTTTCGTTTTATTAAAAAGTAGTGTAACGATCTCCCCCGGATCCGGCTACAGCAATCCCTGAATCAGAATGATCAGAATCAAAACCGGCAGTATAAACTGGAAATACGGCTTTAATTTCCGGCTGATTTTAAGCCCTTTTCCGGTATTTGCCTCTTCAATGTAGTTATCAAATCCAAATCCCCATTTGGTAACACAGAACAACAGATAGATGAGTGATCCAAGCGGCAGCAGCAGGTTGCTTACTAAGAAGTCTTCCGTGTCGAGTACGTCACGACCGCCAATCAGATGCACATTGCTCCATACGTTGTAGCCAAGGACACAAGGCATGCTTGCAATCAGAATGATAACACAGTTGATAAGCGATGCTTTGTTCCGGCTGATATGGAACATATCCATACAGAAAGAAATGATGTTCTCGAATACGGCGATGACCGTCGAGAAGCTGGCAAATGTCATGAACAGGAAGAACAACGTTCCCCAGATCCTGCCGCCTGCCATATTCACGAATACGTTTGGCAGTGTGACGAAGATCAGACTCGGACCGGCACCGACTTCCACACCATAGCTGAAGCATGCCGGGAAGATGATCAGTCCTGCCATGATTGCGACAAATGTATCAAGTGCACAGATACGGACGCCCTCCCCGGCGAGTGTATTGTCCTTGCTCATATAGCTTCCGAAGATCTCCATCGCCGCAACACCTAAACTTAAGGTAAAAAATGCCTGGTTCATAGCAGCGGAAACCACGTTTTTGAGACCAACTTCAGAGACGGTTTTTGCATTTGGCACGAGGTAGAACTTCAAGCCTTCCTTTGCACCGGATAATGTCAGACTATGTATTACTAAGATTAAAATCAGTGCCAGCAGTGCCAGCATCATGAATTTGCTGATCCGTTCCAGACCATTTTGCAAGCCACGGCTGCAGATGAGAAATCCAGCGATTACGATAATTACCATCCAGAGCGTCATCTGAAGCGGATCACCGAGCAGCTCGGTGAACACCGAAGAAGTTGCGTCTGTGTTCATACCGGAATGAAATGCGCCGGCTGCAAACTTATAAAAATAAGAAAGCATCCAGCCGGATACGGTTGTGTAATACATCATCAGCAGATAGCATCCGGCCATGGCGAACCAGCCGTGGATATGCCATTTGCTGCCGGGCTTTTCAAGCGCTTTGTAACCGAGTACCGCACTCTTGCGGCTTGCACGACCGACCGCGAATTCCATTGTCAGAACAGGTAGTCCCATGATTACCAGAAAAATCAGGTAAAAGAGTACAAAAAGACCGCCTCCGTTTTCGCCTGCGACATAAGGGAAACGCCAGACATTTCCGATACCGATGGCGCATCCTGCCGAAACAAGCAGAAAACCAAGACGGGATTTAAAAGATTCCCGTTGCATATATTTTCCTCCTGAATAAAAATGCCGTCAGATAATGAAAGATTACGGCATATTACCTATTATAATGTTTGACAAAGCAAACTTCATAAAATATACTATAAAAAAAATAATAATACAAGGGGAGAACTTTCAAAATTAATTAAGGAAACGTGAAAGGACAGGTTTAGAAGACAACATGGAAGAAAATGTAAACGTAACAGAGCTGTTTGGCTGCGATGTATTTAACGATGCAGTCATGGAAGAACGACTTCCGAAGAAGGTTTACAAGGAACTTAAGGAGACAATCGAAGAGGGCAAGGAATTGTCATTAGAGATTGCAGACGTAGTTGCCCATGAGATGAAGGAATGGGCAATCGAGAAGGGCGCAACACATTACAGTCACTGGTTCCAGCCGATGACCGGCGTGACAGCCGAAAAGCATGATGCATTTATCACGGCACCGAAGGAAAACGGAAAGGTACTGTTATCATTTTCAGGTAAAGAGCTGATTCAGGGAGAGCCGGATGCATCTTCATTCCCATCCGGAGGACTTCGTGCAACCTTTGAAGCAAGAGGCTATACGACATGGGATTGTACATCTCCGGCGTTTGTACGTCATGATTCCGCAGGCGGTATCCTTTGTATTCCAACCGCATTTTGTTCGTATACAGGGGAGGCACTTGACCAGAAGACCCCGCTGCTTCGTTCGATGGAGGCGGTTAACAAGCAGGCACTCCGTATCTTAAGATTATTTGGAAATACAACTGCCAAGCGTGTGACACCATCGGTTGGTGCCGAACAGGAATATTTCCTGGTTGATAAAGAAAAATGGTTAAAGCGTAAGGATCTGATTTATACAGGACGTACGTTGTTTGGTGCGATGCCGCCGAAGGGCCAGGAGATGGATGACCATTATCTTGGTACGATCCGTCAGCGTGTCAGCGCCTATATGAAGGAAGTAAATGAGGAGTGCTGGAAGCTTGGCGTTGCGGCGAAGACACAGCACAATGAGGTTGCTCCGGCACAGCATGAGCTGGCACCAATCTATGCACCGGTGAATATTGCGCAGGATCACAACCAGATCATGATGCGGATTTTGAAGAAGGTAGCAAGCCGTCATGGTATGCGCTGTCTGCTTCATGAGAAACCGTTTGCAGGGGTAAATGGTTCCGGAAAACATAACAACTGGTCATTGACCTCCGATGATGGCGTGAATCTGCTGGAACCGGGTAAGAACCCACATGAAAACAAGATGTTCCTTCTTGTGCTTGCATGTATTTTAAAGGCGGTTGATGAGCATGCAGATCTGCTTCGTGTATCGGCAGCCGATGTCGGAAACGATCAGAGACTGGGCGGAAATGAAGCACCTCCGGCCGTAATCTCTGTATTCCTTGGTGATCAGCTTGAGGATGTACTTGACCAGATTCTGAAGAATGGCGAGGCAACTCACAGTATCAAGGGTGAAAAATTTGCAACGGGAGTTGCAACACTTCCGGATTTCCGCAAGGATGCAACAGACCGTAACCGTACATCACCGTTTGCTTTTACCGGAAATAAGTTCGAATTCCGTATGCTTGGATCCCAGGATTCCCTGTCTAACTGCAACGTTGTTTTGAACACAATCGCAGCAGAGGCGTTTGAGGAGGCCTGTGACAGACTGGAGAAGGCAGAAGACTTCGACAAGGAATTAAATGCTCTGATTGTAGAATATACAGAGAAGCATAAGCGTATTATCTTCAGCGGAAACGGATACTCTAAGGAATGGCAGGAAGAGGCACAGCGCAGAGGGCTTCCGAACCTTCCGACGATGGTTGATGCAATTCCGGCGCTTACGACGGATGCATCTATTGAGATGTTTGAGCATTTCAAAGTATTTACAAAGGCAGAGCTTTCCGCAAGAGCAGAGATCCAGTATGAGATCTATGCAAAGGCAATCAATATTGAGGCAAGAACGATGATCGATATGGCAACGAAGCAGATTATTCCAGCTGTTGTTAAATACACAACTGTGCTTGCAGAGTCTGTCAATCAGGTACGTACAGCCGGCAGAAACTACAATGTCAGTGTACAGGAGCGCCTTTTGGAGAAGACGTCTGCCCTGCTTGCAGAAAGCTATGAGGCTCTCAATCATCTGGCAGAAGTGACAGAGGAGATTGAGAAGAAGGAAGAGGGACCGGAACGCGCCAGATATTGTCTGGATGTGATCATGCCGGCTATGACAGCACTCCGTACACCGGTTGACAAGCTGGAGATGATCGTAGACAAAGAGATGTGGCCGATGCCTTCTTATGGGGATTTGATGTTTATACTGTAATACCAATACAGGCATCTAACAGTAATCATCTCTGTATGCATCGCAGTTTGACGAGTAGACGATGATTGCGATGCATACGAAGATATTGTGGGGAGAACAATAGGGGGGAGAATTGATGAGAGTGCAGAAGATTCGTCAGCTCATGGCTGCGTGTATAGCAGGTTGTCTGCTGCTTACAGGCTGTGGGACAACTGTGACGGAGGATACACAGCAAATGTCAGATCTGCCGCAGTTAGTGATTGGCAGCGACAGTTATGAACCGTTTAATTATATCAATGAGGATGGTGAGTTTGCAGGTGTAGATGTTGAGCTTGCACAGGAGGCGTGCCGTCGTATTGGATACGAACCTGTATTCACCCAGATTGTGTGGGAGGATAAGGACGAATATCTGAAGGAAGGCAGCGTGGATTGTCTGTGGGGCAGCTTTACGATGACTGGCCGCGAGGATGAATACACATGGGTAGGTCCATATCTGAACAGCCGGCAGGTTGTTGTGGTACGAACAGACAGTGACATCTATCAATTGTCAGATTTGGAAGGCAAACGTGTGTCTGTGCAGGCAACGAGCAAACCGGAACGGGAGTTTTTAAATCAGAACAATCCATCGACACCGCAGGTGGGTGGTTTATTCAGTTTTTCCTCGATGGATGAGATTTATGCGAGTCTTCGGAAAGGGTATGTGGATGCAATTGCCGGGCATGAGAGCGCACTACGCACATTTGTAGAAACTGACCCAGAGAATTACCGGATTTTGGATGAGAGCTTATATAATTCAGAACTGGGAGTTGCATTTTCAAAAGACAGCACGGATGAAGCGATTGGAAAGTTGGCACAGGCGTTGAATGAGATGCGGGAAGATGGAACAACAAGACAGATTATAGAGAAATATGGATTAAATCCCAAGACAGCATTTGGCGGCATGAAGGATACTATAGAAGTTTATTGACTTGTTTAAATAAGTATCGAATATTTCTTTCAATTTTCCACATACTACCCATACAGTACAAAAATGGAAAGTATGTCAGGAGAACAGGAGGAAATAATCAAATGAAAGCAACAGGAATTGTCAGACGGATCGACGAGCTTGGCAGAATTGTCGTTCCAAAGGAAATACGACGGATATTACGGATCCGGGAAGGCGACCCGCTGGAAATATTTACAGATAAAGATGGAGAAATCGTGCTAAAAAAATATTCTCCAATCGGAGAGCTTTCTGCATTTGCCCAGGAATATGTAGAGGCGATAGCGGCAAGTCTTGGTTGTGGCGTCTGCGTCTGTGACCGGGATCAGATTATCGCAGTAGCGGGAATCCCCAAACGAGATCTGCTCGGTAAAGCCCTGCATCAGGAACTGGAGGATGCCATCAATGACCGGGAGGCAATCCTTGCCAGAAAAGGAGAAAAGAAATTTATCCGGATTCTTGGGCATGGTGACAATGAGTATGAAGGAGAAATCGTACAGACGATTATCTGTGAAGGTGATGCGATTGGTGCGGTAATTCTGCTCAGCCGTGAAGGAAGCAAGCAAATAGGCGAATCTGAGGTAAAAGCAGCAGCGATAGCGGCAAATTTCCTCGGGAAGCAGATGGAAGGTTAAAAATGACATCGAAATTCCCAAAAAGTGCCAAAAACTTGGCTTTTTTCCTTGACAAACAAAGGGCAACAAGGTATAAATATGCGTAGGGCATTTTTCGAAAGTGCTGATAAAATAAGATTCGACCGCGGGGGATGTGGTCAGGAAACATCGTTTTATTTATAGGAGGAAATTTCGATGAACAAGAATGAATTAGTTGCAAAGATGGCTGAGAAGGCTGGACTTAAGAAGACAGAAGCTGAGAAGGCACTTAAGGCTTTCACAGAGACAGTAGCAGAAGAGTTAAAGAATGGTGAGAAGATTCAGTTGGTTGGCTTTGGTACATTCGAAGTAGCTGAGAGACCTGCTCGTGAGGGACGTAACCCAAGAACAGGCGAGACAATGAAGATTGCTGCTTCTAAGACACCTAAGTTCAAGGCTGGTAAGGCTTTAAAGGATTCTTTAAACTAATCTGATTCTTACGAATAGAATTTCGATAAAGAGTGAAAAGCTGTCGCACATTGCGGCAGCTTTTTCATATAAAAAGGTAATGGTTGTACAATAACAGGGAGGATATAGTATGCGTCTGGATAAATATTTAAAGGTGTCCCGTCTGATCAAGCGCCGGACTGTGGCAAACGATGCGTGTGATGCGGGCAGAGTAATGGTAAATGATAAGGTGGTAAAGGCATCTTATGATGTAAAGGTTGGCGATGTGATTGAGATATCATTTGGAAATAAATCGGTCAAGGTTAAAGTCACAATGATTGCGGATTCTACGAAAAAAGAAGATGCAAAAGAGATGTTTGAATATCTCTGATTCATAAGTGATGTGCGTGCAGCATATATATAAGCTATAACAAGTGTGCAGGAGCATACATGGAAAGTCATATGATACATCTCACGCAACGCGCACATATGAGCCTCACCGGACTGGAAAAGGTGATATCCATGGAACCGGAGCTGGTGGAGGTGGAAACGACGGCAGAGCATCTGGCTATAAAAGGGCAGAATCTGCATGCAGAGAAGCTGGATATGGAGAAGGGTGAACTCCAGTTGACCGGTACGATACAGGGAATGCTATATTCCGATAAAAAGGGAAAGAAGAAAGCCGCGGCAATCGCCAAACGGCTGTTTCGATAATTGATGGATATTTTAATACGACAGGGTGCCATGTTTCTGATGAGCGTTGCCATGGGAATCGCCCTCACACTGTCGTATGATCTTTTGCGTATCTTTCGACGCATAGTATCTCATAATTCAATTTTAATAGCGATGGAAGATGTCTGTTTCTGGCTGGTGTGGACATACATTACGCTGGACGGAATCCATACTTATGGAGATGGCGTTCTGCACTGGTATATGGCAATCGGCATTTTATTTGGTGTTGTTTTGTTTCACTATACTATAAGTTGTGCTCTATTAAAAACTATAAACAACATCTTGTACAAGATAAAAAAATCCACGAAAAAGCATAAGAAAATGTTGAAAAATAGCGATAATAAGGGTAAAATGTAAATATCTTTAGGTATGAAAAGTGGGTATGGAAATGGCAAAAAACAGTGCAAGAAAATCAGTTCGATATCGTCAGTCGCCGGTCATTACGTTTTTGGTTATCGTTGCGGTTATATTTGTATGTGTGACTTCTGTTGTACGTGCAACAAGCCTGCATACGAAGAGTAAACAGCTGGCTGAGACAGAAAAGACGATGGAGTTAAAGGTGCAGGAGGCGAAGCAGGAACAGGCAGATCTCGATGCACAGGAAAAATATATGCAGACAAATGAGTATATAGAGGATGTTGCAAAAGACAAGCTTGGTCTGGTGCATCCGGATGAGCTGGTAATCCGTCCTTCAGAATAAAGATAACAGGATTGACACAAGAAGAAATAAGAAGCTTCCGACACGGGTCGGGAGCTTTTTTGCGTAAAAATGTCTATAAATTCTGTCAGTTAACTGTCACTGTTAGACATACAGCACCGGAAGAATTGTATAAACTTGTATGGCAAATTTGTAATAGACAATAACCATCTGGTAGAGGGGATTGAGAGAATGAAGATGGCAAAGATTTATTCCGGTATCACAGATTTTCTGACTGCATATTGCGTGGGACATTGCAGCCTGCTTGGAACGGCACCGTTTGGAACCGCGATTATTGGTGCGGGCAGTGCCTGCGGAAGAAGTCCGTGGATGCTGTTACTTGGATTGCTCAGTGCGTTTTTCGAACAGGGGAGCTTTGAGATACAGGGTCAGATGATCTATCCGTTGATCTGGGTGGTTGCTGCAGTGCTTGTGCGTGTCAGAAAATTGCAGATGTTGTATCCGCGTTCTTTTTTACTGTCTGTCCTTGTGGGACTGGAGACGGTTATCCTGCAAATAGGAGCGGCTGTCTGGCTTACGGATGCCATCGGCATTCCCCGCGCATGTGCAGAAGGTGTGCTTGTTTTTTCTTTTATGCTTGCATATTGTTTTTCTTATCACAATATCATGGAGGACAGGCTGCATTTCCTGGCTGATACGCAGACGATGCTTGCAATCCTCATTCTGGCAACGACAATTTTTGCCGGGATGCCGATTCAGATTGCCGATGCGGTTGAAGTGCTGGCAAGTGTCAGTCTGTTTACCATTTTCTATGTATCTTACCGGTTTGGCTTTTCGGCAGGTGTGTCATGGGCTGCAATCTCAGGAGCCATCTATGCACTTCGGACAGAGGATATGCAGATGCTTGCCGCTTGGGTATTTCTGGCGGTGCTGGTAAATGGTCTGACGGAAGTGTTACATATGGGACGCTATGGCAGTCTTGTGATTTTTGCAGCCTGTGATTGCCTGCTTGGCTATTTTATATTTCCGCAGATGCTTTCAGAGGGCGGCATTAAGGCAATCGTAACCGCAGTTTTTGTTCTGACATTTCTGCCGGGCCGATTGTTTGTGCAGATACGGGAACAGGGCGGCTTCGGAGAACTCGAAGGGGCAGAGTGGGGCAGGCTTACGCTTTCCCGTGTGCGGAAATTCTCGGATGCATTAAAACGGATTGATTATACATTTGCCGGAACGGAAGGACAGCGGATTGGCTTCTCGCAGATTGGTACAATGCTGGAGACATTTACAAAACAGCTGGATAGCCCGGTTGCAATGCGTAAGGATGCGGAGATGGCAATCGTGTCTGAACTTGGACGTATGGGAGTCCATGTAAAGTCACTGACTTTGTTAAAGGCGCAAAATGGCAGATATCAGCTTTATGCAGATGCCCGGGTGGGACGTGGCAGGCTGGTTGGCGCTGAAGCAGTGCGCAAGATAGCCAGTAAAGAGACCGGGATTCCATTTGAGATCGGCGAGGACAGCCGCCAGATAGTGGGCCGAAATTACGACCTGGTAATCCTGAATCAACGACCTGCATTTCAGTTACAGACGGCCGCCAGACGGCTTTCCTGCCAGGAAGATGTCATATCGGGCGATAATTTCTATATTGGAAATCTTAAGAACGGACAGGCTCTTTTGATGATCGCAGATGGAATGGGAAATGGTGTGCAGGCGGCAAGGGACAGTGAGGAACTGTTATCGGCAGTTGAAGAACTGGTGGCAACCGGATTTGAACAGGAGATGGCAGTGCGTCTGGTCAATGCATATCTGGCGGAAAAAAATAAAGGAGAACATTTTACAACGCTGGATATGCTGCTTCTGGATCTGTATACAGGGGTAGGACATCTGGTAAAATATGGTGCTGCAACAACGTATATCCGACGTGGAACGTGGATGGAATGTATCAAATCCACGTCGCTTCCGGTTGGGGTGATTGAGGATGCCGGGTGTGAATGCAGCAGCAAGAAGTACTATGCAGGAGATATGATCGTCATGGTAAGTGATGGCGTGCTGGACAGCATTTTATTTGAAAACAAAGATGATTATATGAATACGTTGCTTTCGGAGCTGGAGGATGAGACCCCGGAATCTGTAGTGGATACAATGGTACGGGAAATACGAAGCGTTTGTGGAAGAAGGTTAAAGGATGATGCAACAATTGTAGTATGTAAGGTTGTAAAAAATCTGTGAATTGCTATACGAATGATGATGTTTGTGCTAATATAAGCATGGAAAAAACTGACATGCAACGGAGAATTTATGAATTTATTTGAACAAAAGGTTTATAATTATATACAGAGTCATGCATTGATTGAACCGGGTAACCGGCTGGTGGTTGGTGTGTCCGGTGGTGCGGATTCGGTTTGCCTTCTTTGCGTGTTAAAGGCACTTATGCCGGTTTTGCAGATTCCTTCACAGGGAATTGTCGTGGTGCATGTACATCATGGAATCCGCGGTGCAGAGGCAGATCATGATGCGGTATTTACGAAGACGCTGTGTGAGAGGCTTGGATTTTTGTATCAGGAGTATCAGAAGGATATTCCGGCGTATGCAAAGAGGCTTGGGTTGTCAGTGGAAGAAGCAGGACGGGAGTACCGTTATCAGTGTATGGAAGAACTGGTAATGCAGCTGAAATTCGATAAGATTGCAGTTGCACACAATCAGGATGATGTCGCGGAGACGGTACTGTTCCATATGATGCGTGGCAGCGGATTAAACGGACTAGCAGGAATCGCAGCAAGCCGGGGGAATATCATCCGTCCGTTGCTTGGTGTATCGCGGATGGAAATAGAAGCGTATCTGGCAGACTGCGGACAGGACTTTTGCCAGGACTCAACAAACACAGAACTTACTTATGCGCGTAATAAGATCCGGCATAGTATATTGCCGGTTATGAAAGAACTGAACGGCCGGGTGGTGGAGCATATCTGCCAGTTGGCACAGGATGCGGCGCAAAGCTATGAATATATTCATGCACAGGCACTCGAACAGTGTGATTCGATGGAAAAAGAGGATGCTTTTGGCAGAACAGTGACATTGTCAGTCGCGGAATTATATAAGGTTGGGCCTGTGCTGCAGGAGCATATTGTCTGGGAAGCAATCGGGCAGGTTGCTCTGTGTAAGAAAGATATTACAAGGCGGCATATCCAGGCGGTTGCAGCACTTATTTATCAGGATTCCGGAAGCAGTGTGCAGCTGCCGTATGGAATTCATGCGAGAAGAAATTATGGAGAACTGATTGTATCGGATAAGGTGCAGACGATGAATGATTACCGGTTTACAATTGCCCGGGAGGGTGATTATGAAGTTCCGGAACAGGGAACACTTTCCGTATCCATCGAGGATTTTATATTTACAGCTCCGATTCCGAAAAAAACCTATACGAAATTTATTGATTATGCTAAAATAAAAGGTACTTTGTGTGTCCGGACACCGGAAGACGGAGATTACATCGTGATTGATACAGACGGAAAAACAAAAAAATTGTCCCGCGTATTTATTGATGCGAAAGTAGATCGTACAAAACGGGCGGACTGGCCGGTTATCGCATGCGGACATGAAATCGTGTGGGTTGTCGGACTTCGTTTTTCTCCTGCGTATCATGTGGATGAGCAGACGAATAAAGTTTTGAAAATACAATATGAAGGTAAAGGAGATCAGGATGGAACAAAAGATTGACGTTATGATTGATGAGGCAGCTGTTGAGGCAAGAATTGCAGAGATTGCACAGCAGTTGAGCAAGGAATATGAAGGAAAGACGATTCATATTATCGGTGTTTTAAAGGGAAGCGTGTTCTTTATGTGTGAGCTTGCCAAGCGCCTTACTGTACCGGTGACGATGGATTTCATGTCTGTTTCCAGTTATGGAAATGATACAAAGTCCTCTGGCGTTGTAAAGATGATCAAGGATCTGGATGAGAGTATTGAGGGAAGAGATGTGGTATTGATCGAGGATATCATGGATTCCGGCCGTACACTTTCTTATCTGATCAATATATTGAAAGAACGTAAGCCGGCAAGTTTTAAGGTGGTAACACTGTTGGATAAGCCGGACCGTCGGGTTGTAGATTTAGAGCCGGATATCACCGGATTTGCGATCCCGGACCGTTTTGTAGTGGGATATGGTCTCGATTGTGCACAGAAATACAGAAATCTTCCATATATTGGAGTGATTTCTGAGTAATACATAAATTTATCCAGAAGGGAGCAGAGCATGAAAGGATTAAAGAAAGGACTCGGAATCTACCTGATTCTGTTCTTTGCAATGTTTTGTGGCATTATTTGGTACATGAACAAAAGTTCAAAGACAGACGCCGGTTATACGATCGTCGATTTTCAGGCAGAAGTATCCGAGGATCTGATAGGTTCCGTAGAAATCTATCAGAATAAGGAGATACCAACAGGAACGGTATATATCACATATCGGCAGACAAACGAGGAAAAAGAATTCTATGTATCGGATGTCAATAAGGTACAACAGATTATCATGAGTAAGGGCAGTGGAAATATCCGCCTGGAATTGCATGATGTCAGTGGCCAGAGTAATATCTGGTCATGGCTGCCGACAGTTGTGCTTATTGTGGTGCTGCTGGTAGTTGTTATGGTTTTTATGGCGAATATGTCTGGCGCTGGTGGCGGCGGTGGCGCCGGTGGCGGCAAGATGATGAATTTTGGCAAAAGCCGGGCGCATATGTCGAACGAGAATGACCAGAAGTATACATTTAAGGATGTAGCCGGTCTGGAAGAGGAAAAAGAGGATATGGCGGAGATCGTGGATTTCCTGCGCAATCCGAAGAAATATAATACATTGGGTGCGCGTATTCCGAAGGGTGTTTTGTTAGAGGGACCTCCGGGAACCGGTAAGACACTTCTTGCCAAGGCGGTGGCAGGAGAAGCAGGAGTACCATTCTTCTCGATTTCCGGTTCGGATTTTGTTGAGATGTTCGTCGGTGTCGGTGCGAGCCGTGTGCGTGATCTGTTTGAGGATGCGAAGAAGAATGCACCATGTATCGTGTTTATCGATGAGATTGATGCGGTTGCCAGAAAGCGTGGTTCTGGTCTTGGCGGTGGTCATGATGAACGTGAGCAGACACTGAACCAGATGCTTGTCGAGATGGATGGATTTGGTACAAATGAGGGTATTATTGTGCTTGCGGCGACAAACCGAGTGGATATTCTGGATCCGGCTATTTTAAGACCGGGACGTTTTGATCGTAAGGTCATGGTTGGCAGACCGGATGTCAAAGGACGTGAGGAAATCCTGCGTGTCCATGTCAGAAACAAGCCGTTGTCCGATGATGTAGATCTGCATGAGATTGCAAGAACAACCGCTGGATTTGCGGGTGCAGATCTGGAGAACCTGATGAATGAAGCCGCAATCTGCGCGGCCAAGCAGAACCGTCAGTTTATTAAGAAAGAAGATGTTGACAAGTGCTTTGTCAAGATTGGAATTGGCGGAGAGAAGAAGAGCCGTCTTGTGCCAGAGAAGGAGCGGAGGATTACAGCTTACCACGAGAGTGGTCACGCGATTTTATTCCACCTGCTGAGTGAGGTTGGACCAGTGCATCTGGTTTCCATTATTCCGAACGGACGTGGTGCCGGCGGATATACGATGCCATTGCCGGAGAATGATAATGTGTTTATGACGAAGAAGCATATGCAGCAGGATATTATGGTCAGCTTCGGCGGACGAATCGCGGAAGAACTGATTTTCGGAGATATCACGACAGGCGCTTCTGCGGATATCAAGCAGGCAACCCAGACTGCACAGGCGATGGTTGTCAAGTATGGAATGTCTGAGAAAGTCGGACTGATCAACTACGAGGTCAACAGTGAGGAAGAGGTATTCCTTGGCAGAGATCTTGGACATGCGAGAAATTACAGTGAGAAGGTCGCTGCATTGATCGACAAGGAAGTACGCCGGATCATGGACGAATGTTATCAGGAAGCAAAGCTTATTATTGAGAGCCATATTGATGTATTGCATCGGTGTGCAGCAGCTTTGCTGGAGAAAGAACGTATTAATCGTGCAGAATTTGAAGCACTTTTTGAGGTAGATCCGCTGATGAATCATGCAGATGGTCTGGATACAACCGGTTTGAATCTTTAAACAATTGTGTAAATTGTAGTGATAGAAACCTTGCAATTGTGCATGATGCACAAAAACAGGCCAAAAAACGATTTTTTACGACATGATTCAAGAGAATTTGCACAAAAAAAATTAAAAAAAAAATGAATGTTTGGGCAGACTTTTCAGGGTTTCTATGTATAATAATACTTGTAACCCCCCAATACATTATATAGTTTTTTGCTACACCCCAAAGTAACAAAATACCTTCTCCGAAAAGGGCAGCCGATCGTTGGCTGTCCTTTTCCCTTTCTATTTTTATTTTTTTATTGTGTAAATTCCTGTCCTGTATTAAAATAATAGATAATGGTCTAAAAAGAATTAGGGAGGATACTCTTGATGGTGGAGAATCAGAGACAGGCTCTCAAAGTATTACAGTATGTATATAATACGAAGACAGCATTAAATTTTGGCGCATTATTTGCGGATGGAACAGACAGCTACCGGCATCCGGCAGAACTGAAGATTGGAGATTCGGTGACGTTACGATTCCGTACGGGAAGAAATAATGTAGATGAAGTCTACCTGGTTTATAATGGGGAGCGTTGTACTATGCAGGTGGAAAGCAGTGACGAGTTGTTTGATTATTATGCATATACAATTTCCGAGGTAACGGATGATATTGATTATTATTATATGGTGCTTGCTGGAAATGTTACCTGTTATTATAACAAGCTTGGCACACAGAAGGATCTGAATCCGGATTATAATTTCCAGATTGCGCCTGGATTCTCCGTACCGAAATGGGCAAGAGGTGCTGTATTCTACCAGATCTTTGTGGATCGTTTCTATAATGGAGATCCAAGCAATGACGTAGAGGACAATGAATACTGTTATATTGGCGAAGGCACACGTAAAGTCACAGACTGGTTTAAGTATCCGGATAGTATGGACGTCCGCAGCTTCTATGGTGGAGATTTGCAGGGCGTTATGGATAAAATGGACTATTTGCAGGGGCTGGGTGTCGATGTTATTTATCTGAATCCGATTTTTGTTTCGCCATCCAATCATAAATATGATATTCAGGATTATGATTATGTAGATCCACATTTTGGCAAGATTGTCAAGGATGGCGGGGAGTGTCTGCCAGAGGGATGCAAGATAAATAAGGAAGCCAGCAAATATATTATGCGCGTGACGGATAAGGCAAACTTAGAAGCCAGCAATGAATTGTTTGCACAGCTCGTGGAGGAGATTCACAAGCGTGGCATGCGTGTGATCTTAGATGGTGTATTTAACCATTGCGGTTCCTTCAATAAATGGCTGGACCGTGAATGTATTTATGAGAATCAGGAGGGCTATGAAAAGGGTGCCTATGTTGATTACCAGAGTCCTTACAGGAGCTTTTTTAAGTTCCAGGATCCATGGCAGTGGCCATATAATGGTACTTATAATGGATGGTGGGGACATGATACCCTTCCCAAATTAAATTACGAAGAATCCGAGAAGCTATATGAATATATTATGCGTATCGGTGAGAAATGGGTTTCTCCACCGTACAACGTGGATGGCTGGCGTCTGGACGTGGCTGCCGATCTTGGTTATACAGAGGAATTTAACCATCGTTTCTGGCGTGATTTCCGGACAAGAGTCAAGAAAGCAAACCCAGATGCTCTGATCCTTGCAGAGCATTATGGCGATCCTAAGGCATGGCTTTTAGGCGATCAGTGGGATACGGTAATGAACTACGATGCGTTTATGGAGCCAATCACGTGGTTCCTGACCGGCGTGGAAAAACATAGTGATGAGTTCCGGGGCGATCTGCTTGGAAATCCGGATGCATTTACGGGTGCATTGAGGCATCATATGTCGCGGTTTAACCAGAATTCTCTGGAAATTGCGATGAATGAGCTGTCAAACCATGATCATTCCCGATTCCTGACACGTACGAATCGTCGTGTTGGACGTATCCATACAATGGGACCGGAAGCGGCTGGGGAAAATATAAACAAAGGTGTATTCCGGGAGGCAGTTGTATTCCAGATGACATGGCCCGGTGCTCCGACGATTTATTATGGTGATGAAGCAGGACTCTGTGGTTGGACCGATCCGGATAACCGAAGGGGATATCCGTGGGGCAGAGAGGATCAGGAGCTGATTCAGTTTCACCGGGATATTATCAAGGTACACAAGAGCAGCGAAGCGTTGATGAAAGGCTCGGTTATGTTTCTGCATGGCACATATAAGGTTGTCAGTTATGGACGTTTCCTTCCGGGTGAGGCTGTGGTTGTGATTTTGAACAATGATTATGAACCGCACGAACTGAATTTGCATGTGCGCAGACTGGGCGTTCAGGATGGGGCAGTTATGAAGACGTGTATCACAACCAATGAGAGTGACTACCAGATGGACGAGGCGGAATACGTGGTTGCAAATAATAAATTAAAGATTACAGTTGGTCCAATTTCTGCCGTAGTTTTACGATATAAAGAATAAGATAGACAATAGAATAACAGATAAAATCCCTGTTTGATCATCAAACAGGGATTTTTTATACCTAAAAGTATATGATCAGGAATTATAGCTGGTTTTATGTGAGAAAGAAATATGCAAAAATTACTATTAATTTTTGTGGAAGGATTTGTATTTATGGGAAATGCCATATTTTATTTAGCGATTGGATGTCTGATTGTTGTATTGCTGATAGGTATTACATTGGGAATTATGGCTTGTTTGAGACGAAAAAAACAACGTTAGATGTCGAAGATGCAATCTTAGTCCAGAGCATGATATGATTGGGAAAAACAATGGAAGAAGACAGGTAAGGACGGCTGCTGGATGAAAGATAAGCACTTTTATGAACAGATAGGAAGCAGGATTCAAAGAGAACGGGAACGAAGTCATCTGACAAGGGAAAAATTAGCGGAAATGATCGATATTTCCTCAAAATTTCTCTACGAGATAGAAACAGGAAAGAAAGGATTTTCCTGTGAGATTTTATATAGGATTTGCAGGATGTTGCGTGTAAATGCGGATTCCATGCTGGGATTGGAAGCATGGGATATGCAGGATTCGAAAATAGAGTACATGCTGAATCGTTTTTCACAGGAGGATCTAATACAGATTGAACAGGTAATAAGTGCAATTTATAATCTCCAAAATAAGTAAAATTCATGAAACAGCCATTAAAAAGGTATAAAAGGTTCCTTTTCAATGGCTGTTTTGCTTTTGGAAAACTAAGTATAATCAAAAACATGGGAATAATACAAACAGGAGATATACGATGGCCAGTAAATCTGAAAAAATAGCAATTGCAAATAGGTTGAAAGAGGTTCGTGAAAAATGTCAATATACACAGGAGGCATTTGCGGCTGATTTGGAGATATCCTGTTCTGGTTATAAGAAGATTGAAAGTGGTGAAAATGGTTTATCTCTGGATATTATTCTGATGTTGTATAAGCTTGGATTTCCGGTTGATTATATTATTTTTGGAGATATGAAAGATACACAGGCTGTATGGAACCAATTGGAACGCTGCTCTGAAGAGGATAAATTCTCGATTATGCTTCAGCTGATGCTGTACTTTACACAGACCAAGAAAAAGGCGTTTCAGGTAGGGAATATAGAGTTTGTGCAAACAAATTTAAAGGATATACTGGATTTGTTGAAAACAGGAAAATGACATGGAGAAGAACATATTAGTTGTTGAAGATAAATCTTTGCATATGGAACAAGCCTGTAAATTATTACAGAATATGGACGTGAATGTGAAAATTTTCAAGGCGTTTACTTTTGAAGAGGCGATTGTAATAGCAAGTCAGCATCGTATCCATGTGTTTTTGGTTGATATCATATTGAAAACATCTGTTCCGGGGGATGTTTCGGGAATGTCTTTCATTCAGACGATTCGTAATATTTCTAAATATGCATTTACACCAGTTATTATTTTGACATCGTTGGAGGATCCTAAATTATATGCATATAGTGAATTGCATTGTTATGGATATCTTGAAAAGCCATATGATAAGGAGAAGCTTTATTCACTGGTAAAAAGTGCGCTTCAGTCTCCGGTTATGGAAGAGAAGGATACTCTGTATTTGAGGAATCATGGACTGATATACTCAGTTTCAATTCCGGAAATCGTGTTTATTGAGATTGCGCGGAAAGGAATGGTGATCCATACGATTCGGGATGATTTTCATTTTCCATACAGATCAATGGAGGAAATGCTTCGGGAATTGGATTCTGCAAGATTTCTTCCGTGTAGTCGTTTTGTGATTGTAAATCGTGATTATGTCGCATCGGTAGATTATACAAATCGGATGATCCATTTGAATACACGAAGTGAGATATTGGAGATTGGTCCGATTATGCTCAGGAGGTTTAAAGAAGAATTCGAACATGGTTAATTTTGTGATTTACTTATTAGAATTTATATCGATTCTTCTTGCGGTACATATTGTTTTTGGCAGAAGAATTGTATGGTGTTTGGAAGTATTTGGTTTGTTCTTTTTGTCAATTTTCATATTATATACTGCTTATCTTACGCAGATACCCCTTCTTACTTATGTAGTACATATTTTATTTTTTCTTTATGCAATTATCCGGTTTCGTGAAAAACTTCCAGATACAATTATAAAGATGGCACTCGCGATGGCAGTGATTGCGGTACTGGAAACAATTCTGCGTGCAGAGTTAAATACATGGTATGAAACCGCGTCGGACCCGCTGGTTGTGTATATTACGATTAACGCAGGAATGTCAATTCTTATGTTTATTTTTTACTGCCGCATATGTATTTACGGAAAAATAGCGGTAGAGAGAATTGATAAAGGGCTGTTGTTTGTGACGATACTTGTTAATTTGATTGTGTTGTATGTAAAAACGGATACAGACAGTGACATATTCGCATTTTTGATTTTTGGTTTGTCCGTGATTCTTTTGGCTGCACGGTTTGTTCAGACACTATATCAGAATAAACATAAAATAAAACGAGATTCTGAGAATGAAGAATTTTCGGAATATCAAAGAGACTATGAGGATTTGTTGCAACAGGTCCGCATGGTGCAGCACGATTATAAAAATGAGATTCAGGCGATTAAATTTGCATGTGCGGCAGCGGACGATGCAATTCCTGATCAGGCACAAGATCTGTTTAGAGAGGATAGCATGTACATATCGTTGGTGACAGGATGCGGAAATTCATTGCTGGCTGGCTTTTTGTACAGCAAGATCAGAGCGTTTGAGGCAGAAGGAGTCCAAACGGAATATACGGTACATATACAGAATACGGATACCGTTCTTTCGTTGAAAGAGTTGATCCGGATAGTTGGAATTTTGCTGGATAATGCATATGAAAATAACATATTGACCGGACAGGATAAGCTATTATTTTCCATGATTGAAAAAGGAGACGGCATCGCTGTAAGCGTATTGAATCCGACAGAGTATATCACTTACGAAGAGATTGAAAAGATGTTTGAATATGGATACAGTACAAAAGGAAAAAATCGGGGAATCGGTCTGCATAGTGTTCAAAAGATCATAAACAACTGCAATGGGAAAATTGTAGTTGGGAATAAACGTATTGAACAGGAAAATTACTTTTTTCTGGAATTACTTATTCCTTGGGAAAATCAGGCTCTCCCGTGAAGATTATGCTTGGAAAATTTTTTAACCAATCAAGGAACCCGTGTAAAATAAACATATTATCACCTCCGGTGGATTAGGATAAGACTTCTGGCAATCATAAGCTGGACTGTGTGAATCATAAGCGTCCAATATCCGATGTTGATATAAGGGTTGGACGGAAATATTATGATTAAAACAAGCAGAAGCATACAACAGCATAGCGTCCGGCGTTTTGATTTTTGAATCAGTAAGCTTGTTGCGTCTGGTCTGGTAGGTGCCTGAATCGGAACAAGTATGCAACATAGAATTGTATAGATCCATATGGCTGCATATCTGAGAAAGACAGGCTCTGGATAGCAGTTCCGCAGAAAAACAGCGGAACCCAGAAACAGAAAGCTGACAATAAGGCAGGTAATATAATTTTTAAAGTGCAGACCGCCCCCGGATACTCTGAATATTGCCAGAAATGCCAGTGCAGCAAGATAGGGGAGAGTCAATCCGAGTGCATGGAAAAAGAAAAAGTAGATTAGTATTTTACTGCCTTCGCTTATGAGACATTGTATGTAAAATTTTATAAGTTTTTTTTCATACTCTGATAAAGGCTGGTTGTTTTTTTCGCGCATTGCAATCTCCGTGTTCAAGGGTTGATCTCTTATGCAATCATTGTAAAAAGAAAAAATGTATATAATAATTTAAGAATTGAAATGAGAAAAAAACGGATTAAAATAATATTGACAGTGAAGGAATCCTGTGATATCTCTAAAGCAACAAATTGTGCATATGGAAGGAGACAAACTATGGTAAAGCATATTATATTATGGACATTGAAGGAAACAGATGCAGAGAAAAAGGCAAAGATTCTTGCAGATATGAAAGAACATCTTGAAGGTCTGGTTGGAAAAGTTCCGGGACTTCTCGAAGTACAGGTAAGAATTCATCCACTTGCGTCTTCGAATGCAGAGGTAATGCTGGATACAACGCTGGAGAATGAAGAAATGCTGAAGGGATACCAGAAGCACCCGGCACATGTAGAGGTTGCAAATACGTATGTGCGTCCATATACAGATGTGCGCATGTGTATGGATTACGAAGTGTAATGAATAAATAGAATTGAAAACGCAGAGGATAACGGGAGTGCAAGACATTCCCGTTATTTTTTACCGGAAATGTAATATATCCGGATGATACGATAAGACTATGAACAAGATTTTGTTGTATCTCACAAAAAGAACGTTTGTTCTATACAAATAAAAAAAGATGTGGTAAAATAGTTAGCAAATGAGGTCTCGACCCTGTAAGGAATAGATTCAGGAATGTGCGAACCGCAGATATTAATATAACTGAGATGCATAATAAGGATAAGAGATAAGATACTTTTGTATCAGAAGCTGGAGACAAGTATGGATCATTTTGAATTAGTATCGGAATATGCACCGACCGGAGATCAGCCGGAGGCGATCGAAGGACTGGTGAAGGGCTTTCAGGAAGGGAAGAAGTGCCAGACACTGCTCGGTGTCACAGGTTCCGGAAAGACATTTACGATGGCGAATGTCATCGCCAAATTAAATAAACCGACGATTATTATATCCCACAACAAGACATTGGCAGCACAGCTTTACAGTGAGTTTAAGGCGTTTTTTCCACACAATGCGGTTGAGTATTTTGTGTCTTATTACGATTATTACCAGCCGGAGGCGTATGTGCCATCGACGGACACGTACATTGCGAAGGATTCAGCCATCAACGACGAGATTGATAAGATGCGGCACAGTGCGACATCTGCTTTGATTGAGCGAAAGGATGTTGTAGTCGTATCTTCCGTATCGTGTATTTATGGTCTGGGTGATCCGGAAGAATATAAGAACATGATGCTCTCACTCCGACCAGGCATGGAGAAAGACCGGGATGAACTGATTCGTCAGTTGATTGATATTCAGTACACACGGAATGAGATGGATTTCACGCGTGGAACTTTTCGTGTGAAGGGTGATATCGTAGATATCCTTCCGGTCTCAACATTCGAAGATGGAATCCGGATCGAGTTTTTTGGTGATGAGATCGACCGGATCGTGGAGTTTGATCCGCTGACCGGCGAGATCAAGCGCGCGCTTTCTTTTGCATGTATCTTCCCGGCATCCCATTATGTTGTTGCACCGGAGAAGATGAAGCATGCAATCGTGGAGATTGAAGAGGAACTAAAGCAGCAGGTAGCATATTTTAAGGAGAATGACAAGCTGTTAGAAGCACAGCGTATCCGCGAACGGACAGAGTTCGATATGGAGATGCTGCAGGAGACAGGTTTTTGCTCCGGCATCGAGAATTATTCCCGGATACTGGCTGGCATGAAACCGGGCGCCACACCGAATACACTGCTGAACTTCTTTGATGGCGATTATCTGATTATTGTGGATGAGTCGCATATCACATTGCCACAGGTGCGCGGTATGTATGCGGGTGACCGGTCTCGTAAGACAACGTTGGTGGATTATGGATTCCGTCTGCCATCGGCACTTGATAACCGTCCACTGAATTTTCAGGAGTTCGAATCCAAGATTGATAAGATCTTATATGTATCGGCGACTCCTTCCGAATATGAGAAGGAACATGAGGAAAATCGTGTCGAGCAGATCATTCGGCCAACCGGATTGTTAGATCCGGAGGTTGAGGTACGTCCGGTGGAGGGGCAGGTGGATGATCTCGTATCAGAAGTGAATAAAGAGGTCGCAAAGGGCAATAAGATCCTTGTTACGACACTGACCAAGCGTATGGCAGAGGATCTGACAGACTATATGAAGCAGCTAGATATCAAGGTCAAATATCTGCATTCCGATATTGATACACTGGAACGTCTGGAGATCGTGCGTGATCTTCGAATGGGCGTATTTGACGTGCTGGTCGGAATTAACCTGCTCCGTGAGGGACTCGATATTCCGGAGATTACACTTGTTGCAATCCTGGATGCGGATAAAGAAGGTTTCTTACGTTCGGAGACTTCGCTTGTACAGACGATTGGACGGGCTGCGCGTAACGTGGACGGACATGTGATCATGTATGCCGATACGGTCACGGATTCGATGCGACATGCGATCGACGAGACGAACCGCAGGCGGAAGATTCAGGACGCTTATAACAAGGAACATGGCATTACGCCGCAGAGCATCAAGAAGGACATCCGGGATCTGATCAGCCTGGATACCGGTGAGAGCGTGACTACGAAGAAGGAGCGTGAGAAGGATCCGGAATCTATGACGAAGAAGGAATTGAACGCCGAGATTGCACGTCTGACAAAGAAGATGAACAAGGCGGCGATGGAGCTTAACTTCGAGGAGGCAGCAGTACTTCGGGATGAGTTGAAAGAATTAAAGATTGCCTTGCGTGATTATGATGATTAGTTTACAATTGTTTTAGTTATACTATGGGTAATAGTAAAACGTATGTGATTTGCGTGTATAAATGTCTATATCAGATTCTAATGATATAAGATGTATTGAAACTAAGAAGTACTAGATGTTCTGATGAATGAATTGGCAATGAACGCAACCGCCGCCAATTCGCCATCCATGGCTCAGTGGCGGCTTGTTTGAACATCGTGTTCAAACATTGCTGAGTAAGAACAGAACATCAAGAACTTCTAAGTTCCAAACATATTTGTATTATTAGAATCTGATATAGACAGATACACACAAATCACAACATGTTTCACAAATATATGGTAGTAAATAAAATGAATAAGGAGGAGCTTGCGATGGAAAGAGATGAATTGATTGAGGAGATCTCAAGAAGAAAAGGAATTGCGATGGAAGAGGTTGCGGAAATCTTAGATGAGGAGGATGCAATCTGCTTAGAAGAAGAAGAAAAATTTGTACAGCAGATGAAGAAGAAGAAGAGAAGAAAGAAGATGTGCATGCTTGGAACGATCACGATATTCCTTGCAGGTGCAGTGTGTGCACTTTTTGTCCTTGACAAGAAGGAGAAGATCAGCATGTCAGATTTAGAGGACATGGTGAAAGATAACGTCAAGAAATATACAGATAAGTATATGGATAAGATCAAGAAATTCAGCTAGACAAAGGAGTAAGCGGAAACAGACGTCATGAGTGAACATAAGTATATCACCATCAAAGGTGCAAGAGAGCATAATTTAAAGAACATTGACATTAAGATTCCGCGTGATCAGTTTGTAGTATTGACAGGACTTTCCGGTTCCGGTAAGTCCTCTCTTGCTTTTGATACGATCTATGCGGAAGGGCAGCGGAAATATATGGAGTCTCTGTCGTCCTATGCACGACAGTTCTTAGGGCTCGCGGACAAGCCGGATATTGACTCGATTGAAGGTCTTTCTCCGTCCATTTCCATTGATCAAAAATCAACGAACCGGAACCCACGTTCCACGGTTGGAACGGTGACTGAGATTTACGATTATCTGCGTCTGCTGTATGCGCGTATCGGTATCCCGCATTGCCCGAAATGTGGCAAAGAGATTGCCAGACAGACAGTCGATCAGATGGTCGATGAGATTATGGAGCTACCTGCGGGTACGAAATTCCAGTTGCTCGCGCCTGTTGTGCGCGGACGGAAGGGCGAGCATGCCAAGCTGCTGCAACAGGCAAAGAAAAGCGGTTATGTGCGCGTGATCGTGGATGATAGTATGTATGATCTGTCAGAGGAGATCAAACTTGATAAGAACAAGAAGCATAATATCGATATTGTTGTGGACCGGCTTGCAGTCAAAGAGGGCATTGAAAGCCGTCTGACCGATTCCATCGAAACTGTCCTGAAGCTGGCAGAAGGTCTGGTGAAGGTTGATGTCATCGGCGGAGAAACGATGTTATTTTCTGATAGTTTTTCCTGCCCGGATTGTGGCATCAGCATCGAGGAGATCGAACCGCGAAGCTTCTCATTCAACAATCCGTTTGGCGCATGCCCTTGCTGTACCGGACTTGGGTTTAAGACGGAATTTGATATTGACCTGATTATCCCGGATGACAGTCTGACTTTGAATCAAGGGGCAATCGCCGTACCGGGCTGGCAGTCCAGTGGAGATAAGAAGAGTTACGCCCATGCATGTCTCGAAGCGCTTGCGGAGGAATACAAATTCTCGTTGGATGTACCATTTAAGGATCTGCCGGAAGAGGCAAAGCATGTAATCCTGTACGGAACTGAGGGCGAGAAAATATATGTGCACTATAAGAGTGCTTATAATGGGAAAGATGCTTTTTATGCAAACTACGAAGGACTGCTCCGGAATCTGCAACGCCGGTACAGAGAGACAACTGCGGAATCAATCAAGCAGGATTATGAGACATACATGACCGTGACACCGTGTGAGGTGTGCCATGGTAAGAGATTAAAACCGGAGTCTCTGGCAGTTACGATCGGTGGAAAGAACATTGCGGATGTCACAGATCTCTCTGTGGTAGCCCTGCATGATTTTATCTCGAAGTTAGAGCTTACCGACCGGCAGAAGATAATCGGTGCACAAGTATTAAAGGAGATTCAGGCGAGACTTGGATTCATGATCAACGTTGGTCTGGATTACCTGACACTGTCTCGTGCAACAGGAACCCTGTCTGGTGGAGAAGCACAGCGTATCCGTCTGGCGACGCAGATCGGTTCCGGCCTGGTTGGAGTTGCGTACATTCTGGATGAGCCAAGTATCGGACTGCATCAGCGTGACAATGATAAGTTAATCGCAGCATTGAAGCGTCTGCGTGACCTGGGAAATACCCTGCTTGTCGTAGAGCATGATGAGGATACGATGCTTGCAGCAGATCATGTTATCGATATTGGACCGGGTGCAGGTGCAAACGGTGGTGAAGTTGTGGCACAGGGAACTGCAGAGGAGATCATGCAATGTCCGGAATCTATCACGGGAGCCTACTTAAGCGGCAGAATCAAGATTCCGGTACCGGAAGAACGGAGAACGCCAACCGGATATATCGAGGTACTTGGTGCCAGACAGAACAATTTGAAGAATATAGATGTGAAGTTCCCACTTGGTGTGATGACCTGTGTGACAGGTGTATCCGGTTCCGGAAAGAGTTCACTTGTCAATGAGATCTTATATAAGCATCTGGCGAGAACGCTGAACCGGGCGAAGGTAAAACCGGGTAAGCATGACGATATCACAGGACTGGATCAGTTGGATAAAATTATCAACATCGACCAGTCGCCGATAGGGAGAAGTCCGCGTTCGAACCCGGCGACTTACACAGGTGTCTTTGATCTGATCCGTGATCTGTTCGCGAACACGAAGGATGCAAAGGCAATGGGCTATACAAAAGGACGATTCTCCTTCAATGTTGCCGGTGGCCGATGTGAGGCGTGCCGTGGTGATGGTATCATCAAGATTGAGATGCATTTCTTGGCAGATGTATATGTGCCATGTGAAGTATGTCATGGAAAGCGGTACAACCGGGAGACATTGGAAGTGAAATACAAAGGCAAGAGTATCTACGATGTACTTGATATGACAGTCGATGAAGCGTGTGAGTTCTTCGCGCATGTGCCATCTGTCCTGCGTAAGATATCAACTTTGCAGGAGGTTGGACTTGGCTATATTAAGCTTGGTCAGCCATCGACGACATTGTCCGGTGGTGAAGCACAGCGAATCAAGCTTGCAACCGAGCTCTCCCGCCGCAGCACAGGCAGAACCATCTATGTCTTAGATGAGCCGACAACTGGACTACATTTCGCGGATGTACACCGTCTGGTCGATATCCTGCGCCGTTTGTGTGAGGGCGGAAATACGGTCGTAGTCATTGAGCACAACTTGGATGTTATCAAAACCGCCGATTATATCATTGATATCGGTCCGGAAGGCGGCGAAGGCGGTGGAACGGTTGTTGCAACCGGAACGCCGGAAGAGATTGCCAAGTGCAAGAAGAGTTATACGGGGCAGTATCTGAAGAAATATTTGAAGAAGTAAGGAGCTGCCTGGAAATAAGAATTTTCAGGTAGTTGTACAAGCAAAAAATTCAAGGAAAATCGTAAGAAATTATATTCTTTTCGATTTTCCTTTTGTTTATAATAACCATTATAGATGAGCAAACTGCGCATTGTGTAGATTGGGAAGCAATATAATACACAATTCTAAAGCAGACCATTGGAGCATGTCGGCACTTAATGAGTGACAAAGTCACGAATTTAGTACCGCTACATGCGGAAGTGAGCGAGAGCGCGTCTGCTGTGAATCGTGTATTATATTGCTTCCATCAGAGATAAAAAGGCAGTTTGCGGAGTATAAGGAGGGTACAACATGTATATTGCAAAAGAAACAAGATACGATTCTATGAAATACAATTACTGTGGTGCAAGTGGCTTGAAGCTTCCGGCGGTATCGCTTGGACTTTGGCACAACTTTGGTTCGAACGGAAATTTCGATACGATGATGGATATGTGCGAGACAGCTTTTGATAACGGTATCACACATTTCGATCTGGCGAATAATTATGGCCCATATGATGGCGCTGCTGAGGAGAATTTTGGCAAGATCTTAGATAAGAGTCTGCGTCCATACCGGGACGAGATGATTATCTCTACGAAGGCCGGATATACGATGTGGCCGGGTCCTTACGGAGACTGGGGCAGTAAGAAATATCTGGTAGCAAGTCTCGATCAGAGCCTGAAGCGGATGGGACTTGACTATGTGGATATCTTCTATCATCACAGACCGGATCCGAACACCCCGCTTGAAGAGACTGCCTGCGCTTTGGATGGCATTGTACGAAGTGGAAAGGCATTGTATGTCGGAATCTCCAATTACAATAAAGAGCAGACAATCGAGATTGCGAAGCTTTTCAAGGAGATGAAAACACCATTTATCATCAACCAGAGACGGTACAATATGTTTGACCGTGAGATGGAAGAGGATGGATTAAAAGATTACGCAGCCGCAAACGGCATCGGTATCATCACATTCTGTCCATTGGCACAGGGCTTACTTACAAACCGTTACTTAAATGGTATCCCGGAGGACAGCCGTATCCGTACCGATGGCAGATTCCTGAAGGAGACTGCTGTCAATGAGGAGACAATTGCAAAGGTTCGTGCGTTGAATGTGATCGCAGAAAATCGTGGTCAGACATTGGCAGAGATGGCACTTGCATGGATTCTGCGTGATAACGATATTACAAGTGTGTTGATCGGTGCATCAAGACCATCCCAGATCTTAGATAACATCGGCATGCTCGCGAATATGACGTTTACACAGGAAGAACGCGAGAAGATCGACCGTATCACAAAATAGAAATAAGGGACGCTTCTTTTGCCCCAGCATCTTGCCATGAGGAGCGTCCCCTGACTTATAAAAACAAGCCGTGCATAGGTTGTAGAAATACCTTGTGCACGGCTTGTTTAATATGGAATAAATATATGTTTGGTAATGCGGAACGACAACCGATTCTTATACATTTTGATGTTGCGAATTCAGCCGTGATAGCTCGCGTAATTCCTTGATCGTAAATACACCACAGACCACAGCAGCTGCGACATCTGCAATCGGACCTGCATACATGACACCATCGATTCCCATGAAGATCGGAAAGATCACGATGAGCGGCAGCAGGAAGAGAATTTGTCTTGTCAGCGACATAAAGATACCAAGCTGCGATTTGCCGATGGAATTGAAGAAATTCGCAGTTACAGGCTGGATGCCGTTAATCAAAGTGAAGAACATATAAATCCGGAAATACCGCTCGGAGAACTGATAGTAAAGCTCGCTGCCTTCTCCGAAGACACGGATGATCTGTCTTGGGAAAAGCTGGAAGCATGCAAATGCAATCAGCGACAGGAAGGTAGCGGTAGCGAGTGCCAGAAGATATGTTTTCTTCACGCGGTTGTATTTCTTTGCACCGTAATTAAATCCGATGACCGGCTGGATGCCCTGTGAGATACCGATGACAAAGGACATGAAGATCATGTTGACCTTTGTAATGATACCGGCACAGGCAAGCGGGATATTACTTCCGTAGATGGATGATGCACCGTAATGTGACAGGACGTTGTTCATCACGATCTGTACGATGGTCATAGCAATCTGGTTGAAGCATGCACTGGCACCGAAACGCATGATGTTGGCAAAATAATTTCCACGGATTCGGAAACACCGCCTGCGTAACCGGATAGTCTTGAAATGAAACATGTATCGCAAACTGATGCAGAAAGATACAATCTGTCCAAGAATCGTTGCGAGTGCGGCACCGCGCATTCCCATATCCAATGTAAAAATGAAGATTGGATCAAGAATTGTATTTACGATGGCACCGATCAGCATGGAAATCATCGAATAACGCGGGCTACCGTCGGCAAGAATCAGCTTACTCATACCGGTGTTGGCAATCAGAAATGGGAATCCGATCGCAACGATACGCGTATATTCCTGTGCATAGGGAAGAACTTCCGCTGTTGCACCAAAGAATTTGAGCATTGGTGTAAGCAGGATGGAGGTAAATGCGAATAAGATAAGTCCGAAGATCGTCATTGAGCAGATACCACATCCTGCGTAATTGGCAGATTCTTCATCCTCTTTTGCGCCAAGCTTCAGGGAGACATTGGTCGCACTTCCGATTCCGAGCAACAGGGAAATTGCCGTACATGTTGTCGAGAGTGGAAATGTAATATTTGTCGCTGCATTTCCGTTGATTCCGATACCCTGCCCGATGAAGATCTGGTCGACAATGTTATAAAGAGCAGTTACCAGCATCGAAATGATGCATGGAATTGCGAATTTTACAAGTAATTTTGATTCTTTTTGTGTGCCAAGCGGATTGGCAGATTTTATGTTCTCATTCATATTTTTCACCATTTTTCTGTAGTATGTCCATTTATTCATTATTAAACTATAACTATCCGAGAAAAAATGTCAATTATAAGTTGCATTTTTAGTAGAAACGAGTTCTTAACTGAATAAAAACGGATACTTAACGGATGTAACATAGAATAAAAAAATCAAATATTTGGATATAAAACGGGTAAAAAACGGTTGATTTATACATAGAAGAGTATTATACTAAATATAAAGGTATCGGTAATGAAAGAATTTTTCAAAGGAGCGATGCATATGACAATCGAAGAAATGAAAGAAAAGAAGCGGGAACATGGATACACGTATAACATGATGTCGCAGATGTCGGGGGTTCCGCTTGGAACCGTGCAGAAGATATTTACGGGCGAGACGAAATCGCCGCGCTATGATACGCTTGAGGCATTGGCACGTATCTTTGAAAATGGCGACCGTGATTACCTGTATGCGGATATGGTAGAGGATTCCGGAACAGCATACGCGGCAAAGGTTCAGGGACAGTATACGCTGGAGGATTATTATGCGCTGCCGGAGGATCGCCGGGTAGAGTTGATTGACGGTTGTATCTATGATATGGCGGCACCTTCGACGATTCACCAGTTGATCGCAGGAGAGGTTTACAGGCAGATATCGAATTATATTTTGGAGCATGATGGACCATGCATGCCATTTATTTCTCCGGTTGACGTACAGCTTGACTGTGATGATAAGACGATGCTGCAGCCGGACGTCGTCATTTTGTGCGACATTGACCGGATGAAGGTGCGTTGTATATATGGTGCGCCGGACTTTGTGCTGGAGGTAATCTCAAAATCCACCCGGCTTCGCGACTATGGAAAGAAGCTTTCCAAATACATGGATGCTGGTGTGAAGGAATACTGGATTGTGGACCCATACCAGAAGCGCATTATGGTGTATGAGTTCAACAAAGAAATCTTCCCTGTGATTTATGGAATTGATGCGGATATCCCGGTCGGTCTGTATGATGGCAGGTTAACGATCAATTTGGCGGCGTTAATAAAGAAGATTGAGAAACTGTTGTAATGAAAAAGTAGTAGTTATTCAAATAGAGGTTAAAAATTCTGTGTAATAACATGCAACAAAATATCCTGTTGGAAGCGTTGACAAAGCTTGAGGCAAATGTTTACTATTCAGTATGGAATAAATATGTACGGATTACGTATCTGTCATTTCAGAATCCGGAAAAATGCCGGTATGAACGAGCATATATTGAAACCACTCGATATCAGAAAAGTGAAGGCGACAATCACCAGATATGTGGAGCGGAAGGGATAATAGAGTAAGAAAGTACGTAAGATAATACGTAAGTGAAATTATAATACAAAGGTCTGGATGCTTATTGGGTTGAACGATACACTATTTTTGGAGTGGTGTTCAACTATACTTTATCTTGGATATATAGTATCTAATACTTCCTCCTGTGTGCATAACCTTATTAATGTTATTTTATCATATCCCTTATTTTCACTACTTGAAAACAAAATGCTCACATACAAATTATTATCAATTTCGTAATATTGATATATTATTCCCGAACCAAACTGACCGTTAGGCTCACCTATTTCTTCAAGAATTTGTTCATATGTACTTGTATTATTCAATTTATAAAAATATTCGAGATTTATATCCCTATCAACATACTTATACGATGCAAGAATCCCCGCCCCTCTTATTGAATTTCCTGTTTTTCCCCTTTTGTCTCATTTGCAATAATCTCTGTCTCAGATTTTATACTATTATTTCCTTTCACAATATTTTCCTCCTTCTTTCCAACTTGATAACCCAAACTAAATATACTAATTAACATAATAATACAAAATACACTAATTAAATATTTCTGATAATTTTTCATTCAAAACAACTCCCATCTTGTCTAGTAATGTAATATTCTCCAACCACTTTATATCCTAAAATATCTGCTACAATTGTATAGTCAGTAATCGTATCTCCATATATGGATTAACAACGAGTGCTACTCTTTTACCTCCAGTCATTTCTTCTTCATATTCATCGAAATTTATCCCCACAACATTCATATCCACATGCTCCATCGGCTGATTCCAGCAGTAATTATAGCGGTTTAATGTATCCGGTACAGAAGTAAATCCCGGTATTTTGTCCTCACTGACAAACCTTCCCACTCCGGCATCATACCGTCTGGCCTGTGCAAAATATAATCCTCCTGCAGCCTCCATCTGATAGCCCGTATATCCGAATGGTTGTATCTGCTTTTCCGGACGATTCTCAAGGTTGAACGATACACTATTTTTGGAGTGGTGTTCAACTAATTATTTTATAAATTGATAATTTTTATTTTGCACCCGATTTCACAGCGACTTAATCAATTGATTTTTTTGCAACCAAAACACATTCCGAAAGTGGTTTGCCTTTTATCAATGCCGCTCCAACAACCTGAAAGCCTTCGCTACCGACATATTCTTTCAGTTCTTCGCTTTGCCATTTATGATAGGTTTTAAACCCGGCTTTTTCCATAAGCCATATCGGCAATTTGGGATAGCCCCTTTCATAAACAAAGGTAGGAGCAAACAAAATTCCGTCCTTTTTCAAAACTCTGTGAATTTCTTTTAATGCTTTCTCCGGTTGTGGCATAATATGTAAAGCATTTGCAATCACGACAACATTAAATTTTTCATCTTCATAAGTCAAATTCGTTGCGTCCTGCACACAAAATCGGAGCTGTTCACATTTGTGTTCGCCTTGATTGCGTTTTTCAGCTTCTTTTATCATATTTTCCGAGTAATCTGTTGCTTCCCACGAGCCGGATTTTCCTGCCATTAAAAAGGTAATCTGTCCCGTTCCGCAAGCCAATTCCAAGACAGACTTCTCACTGTCTATATACTGTTCTGACAGTTTGCAGATTTGCCCATAAGCAGTATCGTTTTTTGACATAAATGCAGTATATATTCTTGCCATTCTTTCCCAAAAGCCTTTGTTTGTGTTATCTGTCATAGAATTGTCCTCCGTTTCCCTGATTACTTTTCGCAAAGTGGACTCATATTACTCTAATCCATGTTCCTCATTTTCCTTTTGTTGCAATCTCTGCTTTGTTGCATATCCTCATCAACTTTTAAGTTGAACGATACACTATTTTTGGAGTGGCGTTCAACCATTATATCTAGTAGCGACAAACCATCATATATACAATATGTAGTCATTTGTTCCTTGCTTATATTAAATTATAACATAATATGACAGTTGCTACTAACTGTTTTTTCTTGATAATCAGTTTCGCCGGACACCATATAAATATTTTGATATTGTTTTTCGGTAAGACGTAGAAGCCTGACGGTTCCTGTTTTAGGTGCGAATTGTTCAATACGCCGGTAGTGTTTTTCTAAGTTTTGTATCCTTTGCTGCAAGTGCTTCAATGTAGTCAACATTGTCAAGATTTATCTGAGAAATATAGGGAGCAATCGGTATCATATTACCGTAACCATCTTCATACACTGTACAAACAGTCAAACAGAGGTATGTATAGTTGAAAGATTACATTGAAGAACGGGCACTTGAAATCGGTGAGTACATCATAGAGGAAGGGGCAACGGTCAGACAGGCTGCGCGGAAGTTCGGTATTTCGAAGTCAACCGTACACATAGTAGTAACAAAATAGAAAGATTCGTTTGGAAAGTAATTTAGAATAAAAAGGATTGCAAATAGAAAGTTGTTTGCAATCCTTTTTATACGGTTTTCGCCTAAAATTACGGAATATTATTACATATAACATATCTTAATGGTCAGGGATGGGGAGTGAATCAATCATTCCAAAACTCATCTGCGACCGCCGAAGGTCGCAAAATACATATTAGCATTAGTGTTTTAATTAGATTCATCCTTAGATGGATTATACCATTGTAAAGATTGATCTAAGTCTAATAATTCATCAGTAGTCATAGAAAGTATTTTTGATTTGGAATATCCTTTTGGTCGATTATTTAGAAATTTTTTGCGAAGACAATTTTCTGCATTTAAATGCAAATTATAATCTTCATAGTAGTTTTCAAGTTCGGACACTAAATGATAAAGATTATACATATCTTTATTCCCGTAAGCATCTTCTGAAAAATATTTTAATAGAATTTGAGGAATTGTCTCAAATAAATCATGTTGCAAGTTGTATTT
>ERZ1034626.60-NODE-60-length-67317-cov-29.835212_pt1 | contig 67317 bp, 67 predicted proteins | sample MGYA00520652_ERZ1034626 | MGnify/ENA primary metagenome ERZ1034626 (study PRJEB33766, sample SAMN09781765) | gut metagenome | biome: gut microbiome | host: Homo sapiens | place: Madagascar | study: EMG produced TPA metagenomics assembly of the PRJNA485056 data set... | reverse complement strand
GTTTTATGGTATAGCAAGCAAAAGTTATAAATTTCAAACGTCAATGGCACTTATACTGCCAGCTCTATATAACAAGATTTATATAGAAAAAGTAGTTGGAGAGATATCGTTTGATGAAGCAATAGAAATGATTCAAAAAGCAATGCTTGGATCATTTATAGAAGATCCAAATTATACGGCATCATCAACAAATTCTAAGGAAATAATGAAATTGGTGAATTCCTTTGGAAAAAATGATTAATTTATGAATAAATAGTTTTGAGAGTGTCAGAAAGATTTTTGCCATATGACACACCATCTAATAGATTTTCAAGACATCAAGAGACAAACAAAAATAAACTTCTCAATAATGAAAAGAGTCCGCAAGATTACTTGCAGGACTCTTTTTTCGTGTCTGCAAATTCATAGAAATCTAGCAGATGACAGACACGAAGTGAAGGGGATGTTCTCGTCAATCCAGCTTGTAAATGAGGAGAGAGTCCACAAGATTACTTGCAGGGCTTTTTTGTATATTGAATTTTCGTCTTACTAAATATGTAAGCATGTTTTTTATCTTTATTTAACAAAAACATACTAACAATGAACCTATTAGTTTGCTTTAATAATAAGGAGGTAAGTACGAATGAATCTATTAGTGTCTTTTTTAATCTCGGTTGTGGCAGATGTAGTTACACATTACATATTTCAGTGGAGCGAAAACCGAAATAAAGACAATTAGCTGACAGACGAAAAGTGAGTAAAACGCCCTAAAGAGTGAGATACTCTTTGGGGCATTTCCCGCAAGTAACTACCACGAAAACCTCAAATATTTGATAGAACCCGTCGAAAAAAACGAGTATAATAAATAGAAAATACATAGAAAAGGGGGAGGGAAGATTATATATCTTCTGATAATGTATGGCAGCTATTAAAAAATCAAAAGGAAAACGATTAAATATCTTATGGGTGATTATCCTGATCGGCAGCGTTCCGCTGCTCACGGCAATTCTGGTTCTGACAATTTATTCTACAAGAAAAATGGAACAGGAACTGGAAGACAGTACATATGCAAGATTAAAGGCATGTGCGGTTTCGGTAGAGAAATACTTTGAGTGGGATGTCCGGGAAGACATCTTATGCAGGGACGATGTCAGCTACGAGTTTATCGATTCATTGAAAAAGGACAATATCGAGCTTACATTTTTTGAAGGAGATGAACGATATATCACTTCGGTTGTTGATGAGAATGGAAACCGTCAGGAGGGAACAAAGGCGGACGCCACAATCTGGAAAACTGTCCAGGCGGGTAAGGATTACCACGCAGATGGTGTACAGATTGCAGGCGCAGATTACTATGTATACTACACACCGGTGTATTCCGATGCCGGTGATGTGATCGGTATGGGATTTGCCGGCGAGAAAACAGCGACTGTCAACGCAGCAAAGAAGGGACTTGTGCGTACATTGTTACTGATCTCTGTGGCGATAGGCATTCTATACCTGGGTGCCCTGATTCTCCTTGCGTTGAAGATCCGGAAGTCACTGGCGAAGACAACAGCACATATTGAACGGATTGCGAACGGAAGTATTTCAGAAGACGTGGAAGGATCTTCAGCAATTGCGGAGATTGACACGTTGATTGATTCCTCAAAGATTCTTAAGGAAAAACTGAATAATATTGTAACAAGCGTAAATGATCATGTTGTGAATCTGCAGCAGGATACATCTTCCCTGAATGAGCGCGCCGATTTCAGTAATGAGGGTGCCGGACAGATCAGCCAGGCGATGGAGGAATTATCTGTGACCGCGGTGACACTGGCAGATAATGTGCAGGATGTCAATGCGAAGTCCATCGAGATGGGAAATGCAATCACGGATATCGATAATGATGTGCAGGTGTTAAGTGCAAATTCCGAGCAGATGGGCAAGGCGAACAGCACAGCAACCAAGTCGATGGAGACCGTGCTGGACAGCTCGAACCAGTCGGCAGAGATTATTGAACGGATCACAAATCAGATTGAAGAGACGAATCAGGCAATTCTGTCAATCAATGAGGCAGTCAACCTGATTATGGATATTACCGGACAGACAAGTCTGCTTGCGTTAAATGCATCAATCGAAGCGGCACGTGCCGGGCAGTCCGGAAGTGGATTTGCGGTTGTGGCAAGTGAGATCAAGAAGCTGGCAGAACAGAGTGCCGAGGGTGTGGATACGATCAAACAGGTGGCTGACAATATCTTTGCGAAATCAAACGAATGTGTGAGTATGGTACGTGATGTACAGATATTGCTTGGAAAAGAGCAGGATGATATTTCCGCAACATGCAGTAGCTTTGCAACACTCAGCAAGACGATTAGTGACAATATTGTGGCGGTATCCCGAATCAGTGAGAAATCAAAGCAGCTTGATAGTATCAAGCAGTCCATCATAGCAAATATTACTGACCTGAGTGCAATTTCCGAAGAAAATGCAGCAAGTAACGAGGAAGTATCTGCGAATGTGACAAGTATTGCCGAAGCAATCGACCAGATGAACACGGCAACCGGACATGTCAGCAAGGTTTCGGATGAACTGGCAGAAATGATGAAGTATTTTGAATAAGAATATCAGAAGGATGAAGTATGAGTGTATTTTATTTCATTAAAACAGGATTTTTCCTTCTGGTAATGTTATTTGCTATTATTATTACAATATGGATGATCCGATCACGCAAACAAAGAGAACGTGATGGATCGGTTGATCCCATTATGGATATGGTAAATCAAATGGGAGGGATTGGTTCTGAATTTGACAAAATGGTGTTGGATGTGAATCCAAAATACCGGCTGAAAAAAGATCCGCAGAGAATATACTGGATACTATTATTTGAGGTTTTATCGTTTCTGGTAGTTATAGTCAGTATGATAAGAAAAATGATGGAACTTGGATATATTCCAGATATACATGGTAAATCAGAATGGGTATTTATTGAGGCAACGATTTTGTTGTTAGGCGGGATTGCATTGCTGCAATTCCGGAAAATAAAGAGGAAAATTCGAATTCGTGAGAACAATATGGAGGATATGCAGATAGAAGGGACGGTTGTCGATGTAGTGAATGGTTATGCTACAGCGATGCATGGCTATGGAAGGCTGATTGTTGAGTATTATGATCCATATGAGCTATGTAAGAAAAGAATTGTGTTAGGACAGGATTTTAAGTTAAAAAAATACCCAATTGGAAAAAAATATACACTTTCATATTCCAGATCCATGCATGAGGCATACGATTTATGTAATAATCGTTTAGAAGGTCGAAAGGACATATATTTTACGTTTATAGGTATAATAATGTGTTTGCTGGCTGTATTGTGTATCTTATTAGCGTTAATTTTAATATGATAAAATAGTTGAACGGATATTTGAGAACCTGAATTTTCAGGTTCTCTTTTTTATGTTCAAGATTAAAATACTACTTGACATATAATACTATATGCCGTATAGTATACGACATAAGGAGGTATACATATGGATATTCAATTAAAACGAGGCATGTTGGATGTATGCGTGCTGGCGGCAATCAAAGATGAAGATTCCTATGGATATCAGATCATCAAAGATATGAAACCGTATGTGACGATTTCGGAGTCGACGCTGTATCCGATTTTACGACGCTTAGAAGCAAATGCGTATCTGACGGTACAATCGGTGGAGCATAACGGACGACTTCGGAAATATTATCATATTACAGACGCAGGACGGGCGCGAATCGATGAGTTCCAGGAGGAATGGAAGGAACTAGAATCCATCTATCGGTTTATCGTTCGGGAAGAACCTATGAAGGAGGCAGAGAAACATGAATAAACAGGAATATTTGTCGGCAATCCGGGTGCGGATTCCGAAGATGCCGACGGAAGATATGGAGCGGTTCATCGCTTATTACAGTGAGATGATTGATGACCGGATGGAAGATGGCATGACGGAGGAAGAGGCGGTTGCCACGATGGATGCACCGGATGAAGCGGTGGATCAGATTCTGGAAGATACGCCACTTAGCAAAATCGTTAAGCAGAAGATCAAACCGACGCATCGTCTGCGTGCATGGGAGATTGTTCTGATTGTACTTGGTTCTCCAGTCTGGGTGCCGCTTCTGCTTACAGCCGGAATTCTGGTATTAAGTATGTTAGTTGTTGTATTTTCACTATTGATTACATTTTATGCAGTAGTCATATCAGCAGCAGTCGCGGGAATTGCGGGAGTTTTAGCTGTGGTTCCATTCTTGATGATCAGCAATGTTCCGGCAGCGGTATTTATGCTTGGGTGCGGATTCGCAGGTGTCGGACTTACGATTCTGTTCTTTGTCGCAGTGAAGCCGGTAACGGTTGGATTCTGGAATCTGTGTAAGGCAGCTGTGAGCGGCATCAAAAGAAAGTTCGTAAAGGAGGGCTAAGATATGAGCAAAACTAAAAAAGCGGTCATCATTGGTTCCGTGCTAGTCGGTATCGGTGTGATTATAGGATTTATCGGAATTGCAATAGGTGGATTTAAGTTTCCGAATGGAGCGGTCGATCTGACCACGATGAAAGCACTTCATGCCGAGAAGAAAACCGTGCAGATTGCGGATGCATTTGATAAAATAGAGATAGCCGGGGCAAGCAGCATGGATATCGAGATCTGCAAATCAAAGACCGGTAAGAATTATGTGGAGTATTATGATACGGATGATTGGACAAGTCATGTGGATGTGAAGGAACATGTGCTGAAATTCACAACGGACGACAAGGGCAAACATAAAGCGGTTGTATCACTGGGATTTGGAAAAGATACGGCTACACGGTTGTATCTGGTAGATGCGGAATACAAAGAAATCGCTGTAACAACCTTGAGCGGATATGTTACAATTCAGGATGTGAATGCAGGAATTGTAAATGTGTCTGCATCCAGTGGAGATCTATATATGAAGAATATAAATGCCCCGGATTCCATTATGGCAACATCTTCTTCCGGAGATATTGATCTGGAAAATGCAACAGCAAAGCAGATAGAACTTGGAGCTAATAGTGGAGATATTGAGATGCAGGATATAACCGCAGAAAGCTTGCGTATGTCGACGTCCAGCGGAGACATAGATCTGGAGAGCTGTGATGCCGAGAAATTCGATATCACAACATCGAGCGGTGATGTCGATATGGAGATTACAGCGGGACGCACATATCGGTTTGAGACGAAAACCAATAGCGGAGCTGTGGATGTTCCGGATGGAGATGCGGATTCCGACTATCTGTGCAAGATTGTAACATCGAGTGGCGATGTGGAAGTGAAGCAGAAGTAGAGGTATATATGTTAGATATCATTATAGTAGAGGATAATCATGAAATCGGCGAGCTGCTTTCGGATTTTCTGCGGAAAGAAAATTATATTGTGAGCGTTGCAAAGGATGGCGAGGCTGCATTGGAGCTTTTTGAACGATACGGAGCGAAGCTTGTAATCTTAGATCTGATGCTGCCGGGGATGGATGGCTTTGCAGTCTGTTCAAAAATCCGTGAGACATCCAATGCACATATTCTGATTGTGAGTGCCAAGACAGAAAAGAACGACAAATTAAAAGGCTTGAATCTGGGTGCTGACGATTACATTGAAAAGCCTTACGATATGGATATCCTGCTCGCGAAGATTCATGGTATCTTCAAACGCAAATACGCACAGGAGGAATTGATCTACGGAATGATCCGGCTGAATACGGCGACACAGACGATTTATGTTGCAGATCAAAAGGTTGATTCCACAGCGAAGGAATTTGAGCTATTAAAATTACTGATGGAAAATAAAGGTGTGACACTGAAAAAGGAATATTTGTTCCGCACGATCTGGGGGAGCGACAGTGAATCGGAGATGCAGACACTGACGGTACATATTAAGTGGCTCAGACAGAAAATAGAGAAAGATCCAAAACATCCGGAACATATTATCACGGAATGGGGAACGGGGTATCGGTTTGAATAAATATCGTAGATTTGTAATAATTTTCTTATTGTTGGAAATCTGTCTGATAGGGATTTGTAACCTTTTCGTGGTACAAGCTCTAAAATCCAAGGATGAATATTCGTATCGGGTGGATGTGGCACGATGTGTACAGGAGCTGGAAACAGGAATTCCTTTGGAACAGATTAAGTTGTCAGATTATCCGACACTTACACGGGTAAGCATTTTTGATGCGCAGGAAGTGTGCAACGAAGAGTACCGTGTGGAGGAAGCACAGGGAAAGTTGTATCGGTTTTGTTACAGACGCACGGTGCAGTACGGAAGTATATGGAAACTGGATCTGGTGCTAGGCGCGTTGTGGATCTGTACAGCGGCATTTCTGATACTGCTCGGAAGAAAACTGGTTCGTCCGTTTGCGTCGATGGAAGGACTTACAACAGAACTTGCAAAAGGGAATCTGTCTGTACCAATCAAGGCAGAAAAAAGCCGTTTCTTCGGAAAATTCCTGTGGAGTCTGGATATGCTGCGGGAAAAGCTGGAGGCGGATAAGTTAAGAAGACTGGAGCTGGAGAAAGAGAAGAAGACACTCTTATTGTCGTTGTCGCATGATATACGCACACCGCTTTCGGCGATTGAATTATACACGCAGGCACTGGAGGAAAATCTGTATGAAAATGAAGAAAAAAGACAGCAGGCGATTGGCGGGATTCGCAAAAACACAGAGACAATTAAGAAATATGTAGGCGAGATCTCGGAAGCAGCACGGGAAGATTTTCTGAAGCTGGACGTGCATCAGGGGGAGTTTTATCTGTCGCAGATGATGCAGGCGTTGAAACTCTATTACAAAGAAAAATTCGAAGATTTACATACAGACTTTCAGATGGAGTCCTTTGCAGATTATCTGCTATATGGGGATCTGGACAGGGCAGTTGAAGTGGGACAGAATGTGCTCGAGAATGCAATCAAATATGGCGATGGGAAATACGTGCATATTTCTTTTTCCGAGGAAGAAGACCACAGCCTGATTACGATTGAAAATTCTGGGGATGGTCTCAAAGAAGAGGAACTGCCACATATTTTTGATGCGTTTTATCGTGGAAGTAATCACGCAGGTGTCCGTGGAAGCGGATTGGGCTTATATATCTGTAAGGAACTGCTTCACAAGATGGATGGAGATATCTATGCAAAGACACCGGAAACAGGCTTTGCAGTCACGATTGTACTTAGAAAAATGTAGGTGATTCCTGCATTTTTCTTTTTTAAGGATTATTTAATAATTTCCCTGTTATGATTGAGCCATAAACAAGGAAAGGGGCAGATTTATGTACTGGAATATCTTAAAGCGGGATATCAAACGGAAAAAGACGATGAATGTGATCCTGTTATTGTTCACAATTCTGGCAGCGGTTTTTGTTGCAAGTGGTCTGAATAATGTGGTCACTGTTATGAACGGAACTGATTATTTTTTTGAAAAAGCCGGGATCAAAGATTATGTGTTGTTCACGCAGAATGGGGATGGCGGCGTAGAACAGATCCTGAAAACATCGGGATGTGTAAAGGATTACAGCGTGGAAAAATGTATCTGGGGAACGAATGGAGATGTCACATATCAGGGCGAGAAACTGAAGGTAAAGAATAATACTTTGTTGATACAATCGCTGGATACGACGCAGTTTCATTATTTTCTGGAAGATAATCAGGAGTTGACGGAGATTGCGGACGGAGAAATCTATATTACTGCCGGAAGTTTTGCAAGAAATGACATGCACGTCGGAGATACGATCCGGATTCAGATGAAAAACACAGACAAGACATTTCGCGTAGCGGGCGAAATCAAAGATGCACTGCTTGGTTCTGACCTTATGGGAAATACAAGACTGCTGCTCAGCGAAAATGATTTCAAAGCGTATGAAGCAGACAAATCGTTGGAACCTTATCTTGGGAGAATCTTTCAGGTGGAGACGGATGATACAGGGACACTTTCGGCGGAATTGGCAAGTGCAACGAATATATTGTTTTCTTCAGAGAGATCTACAATCCGCCTGTCGTATGTTATGGATATGATTCTGGCGATGCTTGTGCTTGTGCTGAGCATCTGCCTGATTATTGTATCCTTTGTGATTTTGAAATTTGTGATTACATTTTCCATCCGGGAGGAATTTCGTGAGATTGGCGTGATGAAGGCGATCGGTATCCGAAATGCGAAGATACGGCGCCTGTATATTGTGAAATATCTGGCAATGGCAATCGTTGGTGGAACAGTTGGATTTTTTGTGAGCATTCCATTTGGCAATCTGCTGATCGCATCTGTCTCGAAAAAGATGGTGCTTGGCAATGAGGGTGGGTATCTCTTTAATGTAATCGGCGTGTTGACTGTGATTGGTCTGATGGTTGGATTTGCATATCTTTGCACAGGAAAGGTCAGAAAGCTGACGCCGGTTGATGCGATACGAAACGGACAGACGGGAGAACGATATCACAAAAAATCAATCTATCGATTAAGTAAAAGTCGCGCGCGTACACCATTTTATATGGCACTGAATGATATATTGAGTGCACCACGCCGGTTTATTACAATCGTGCTGCCATTTTTTATCTGCTCGGTATTTATGCTTGGTGTTGTGATGGTGACATCGACGATGCAGAGTAAGAGTATGATCACCTGTTTTGGAAAGGAGTCGGATATCTATATCACAGATCCTAAAATGATGAAACCGGTTCTTGTGGATAAGGATCAAGAGCCCGTCCTGCGGGAGAACTATCAGGCGATTGCGGATGAGTTGGAAGCTGCAGGTATGCCGGTGGATAAGGTAAGCATGGAAGTCTGGTATAAGTATGCCTGTGAGGCAAATGGAAAGTTATATTCTGTGTTATTCCAGCAGAATACAGAGACGCATACGACGGATTATACATATGAGAAGGGAACTCCACCACAAAATGCGTATGAGATTGCCATTACGCCAATGATTGCCGACCAGCTTGGCGTGGATATCGGAGATACAGTGACGATTGATTTTGGAACGGAGAAACGTGACTGTGTTGTGACAGCGTTATTTCAGACGATGAATCAGTTGGGGAAGGTCGGACGGCTCCATGAAGAGGCACCGACTTCGATGAAGTATTCGACGACCATGCCAGGCTTTCAGGTTGATTTCTCAGATCATCCAGATGAGAAGGAAATTCGAACGCGTGTAAAGAAAATCAAGGAACTATATGGAATTACCGGAGTGTTTGATGCTGCGGGATATTGCGTAGATTGCATGGGCGTTGGGGATACGATGGATACGGTCTGTCTGCTGCTTTTGGCGATAACAGGAATCGTCGTTATTCTCGTGACGGTTTTGATGGAACGGTCGTTTATATCTACGGAACATGGTCAGATTGCTCTTTTGAAAGCGATTGGATTTTCCAATCGAAGCATCTTCCGGTGGCATGTAATACGGTTCATGCTGGTTGCAGGGTTTGCAGAAATTCTTGCAGTTGTACTGACCAGACCAATTACAAAACTGTGGTGTGATCCGATCTGGGCGATGATGGGAGCGACAAACGTAGATTATTATTTCAGTCCGGTAAGAATCATCCTGATCTATCCGGGTATCGTGCTTGCGATTACATGGATTGCAGTCAGCGTGACCGCATTTCATATACGCAGGATTCGTGGCACAGACATTGTAAATGTAGAGTAGGTGTGCACTTGGAAAATGAAATTGGAAAGGGTGTAAATTATGGCGAATATATTGGAAGTAAAAGATTTGTGCAAAACATATGTGATTGACAAGCGGCAGAATAATGTTCTTCGAAATGTGAACTTTGAAGTGGAAGAGGGCGATATGGTAGCAATCATGGGACCTTCTGGTTCCGGAAAGTCGACGCTGCTTTATTCGGTATCGGGTATGGATGTGCCGACAAGCGGAACGGTTTGCTTTGCAGGCAGGGATATTGCGAAGCTGTCACAGACGGAGCTTGCGAAGGTGCGGCTGGATGAGATGGGATTTATCTTCCAGCAGATGTATATGATGAAGAATCTGACAATATTGGATAACATTCTGCTTCCGGCAATGGAGAGTAAAAAGGATGAGCGGTCGCGTGCCGAGAAGGTTGCATTTGCGGAAGAATTGATGCGGAAACTGTCAATCATAGAGGTTGCAGACAATGATATCAATGAGGTTTCCGGGGGACAACTGCAGCGGGCGTGTATCTGCAGAAGCATGGTGAATCATCCGAAGCTTCTTTTTGCAGATGAACCGACCGGGGCATTGAACCGGGCTGCCTCAACAGAGGTTATGGATGCGCTTGGGAAGCTGAATCGCGAAGGAACAACGATTATGATGGTAACACATGATGCCAAGGTTGCATCTTGCTGCAAGAGAGTCTTATATATACTGGATGGAACAATCAAAGGGGAATACAAAGCCCCGGAGGATGAGAATTTATCAGATGCAGACCGCGAACGCAGGTTACAGAACTGGCTGCTGGATCTGGGGTGGTAGAGTTAGAAGAGCAGATATCATAAGGTATCTGCTTTTTTATTTGACGCGCGATATAAAAATAAATATACTTAGGAATGGAATCTATTTGACGCACGACAAATAAACATAAAGGAATCAATAGTTAAGATGGGCAAACAAAAGAGAAAAATATTGCGACGAGTCAAAAGCCGGCACTTATTGGCTTGGGCGTGGCGGTCAGTTACAAATGGAAGCACAATACATTTTTGAGTATCCTGCTTGGAACAGTCTGTTATATGGTGTTTCTGCGGATTTTCTAGTTCGCGCATAAAAAATGGCTAAAAATCAGGGGTTGCAACCATCGGTTGACAAATTGTCCGTGCGGCTTTCTTGTGTGTAACGGAGAAAATTCGTACGATAAGAACATCAAATATGCCATGCGGATGGCAGGAGGAGGCGCTTATGATATTAGCGGATAAGATTATTAACTTGCGAAAAAAGAATGGTTGGTCTCAGGAAGAACTGGCACATAAATTGGGAGTCAGCCGACAATCCATTTCCAAATATGAAGGGGCACAGGCAGTTCCGGACCTGGATAAAATATTGAAGCTTAGTCAGATCTTTGGTGTGACAACGGACTATCTCATTAAAGATGAGATGGAAGAGGAAATTTATACCGGGGAGGATTCTTATGAAGAAGACAAACCACAGTATAAAGTGACAATGGAAATGGCAAGTGAATTTTTGCAGATCATAAAAGAGGCTGCAAAAAGAATCGCATTTGCAACATGGCTCTGCGTGATATCACCAATCTGCCTGATCGTGTTAGGGGCAGCCAGCGAAGTGGAAGCGTTTGGAATCGGAGAAGACTTTGCAGGTGGAGTTGGAATGTGTGTGATGTTCATACTGGTTGGAATTGCGGTTGCAATTTTTGTATGTACCGATATGAAACAGAAGAAATTTGAATTCTTAGAGACAAAATGCTTCGAGACAGAATATGGTGTGACAGGAATGGTGAAGGAACGCAAAGAACAATTCCATGAGCGATATGTCCGTTACAATGTGATTGGTGTTATATTGTGCATTTTCTCTGTGATTCCGCTCTTTGGCGGTATAGCTATATTCGGTGATCGGGACTTCCCGATTGTATGTATGGTAGGGATTATGCTGTTTCTGATTTCTTGTGGTGTATATTTCTTTGTGCTGGGAGGAACGCAGATGGCTGCCATGGAGAAACTTCTTGAAGAAGGCGATTATACAAGGGCAAAAAAGAAAATCAGCGACAAGATGGGTGCATTTTCACTTGCGTATTGGCTTGGTTCAACGGCAATTTATCTTGGTATCAGCTTTATCGCAAATGATTGGGGAGATACTTGGATCGTGTGGCCGATTGTAGGTGTATTATATGCGGCTGTACGTGTGATCGTGGAGCATGTATGCAGTAAGGAAAAATAGCCATTGTAAGGTATGCTTTAATGTAACTCAAAAGGGCACTTGAAAAATCAAGTACCCTCGTGTATAATCTACTTAGAAAGGTAATCGGATGTAATATCCGATTTGCCCTCAGTAAATACAGATTTTAGAAATAGCATTCACTTTGGTCGGTGGGATGCTATTTCTTTTTATTATGATCGTCTATGTAAGACAAAGCCGCGAAAACAACGAGCAATAAAGTTAAAACTTCAAGCGTGTTCATAGGGCATCTTCTACGCTCCGCTTCGGTCCGCGCTAAACGGATGTCCACTGGACATCCAGCGCCCTCCTTCGTAAAACTAGAGGGCATCAAATAATCGGAAAATCACATCCTGCTTTCTTTTCAATTACACAATAAAAGTATATCAAAAACCGAACAAATGTTCAATATAAAAACCTAATTGACAAATAAAATTTTTCTTTGTATAATACGTAAAAATAGTAATGATTACTACTTTTGAAAGGAGAAAAGAGTTATGGCAAATAAGTACGCAGGAACACAGACAGAGAAGAATTTATTGGAGGCATTTTCGGGAGAGTCGCAGGCTCGAAACAAATATACGTATTTTGCTTCCAAGGCAAAGAAGGACGGATTCGAGCAGATCGCTTCCCTGTTCCTGAAGACCGCAGACAATGAGAAAGAGCATGCAAAGATGTGGTTCAAGGAATTGAACGGAATCGGAAGCACGGCGGAGAATCTGGCTGCCGCGGCTGAGGGTGAGAACTACGAGTGGACCGATATGTATGAGGGCTTTGCAAAGACGGCTGAGGAAGAGGGTTTCCCAGAGCTTGCAGAGAAGTTCCGTCTCGTTGGTGCGATCGAGAAGCAGCATGAGGAACGCTATCGCGCACTTTTGCATAATGTGGAGATGCAGGAAGTATTTGCGAAGAGCGAAGTGAAGGTTTGGGAGTGCAGAAACTGCGGACATATCGTAGTTGGCGAGAAGGCACCGGAGGTTTGCCCGGTATGCGCACATCCACAGTCTTACTTTGAGGTACATGCAGAGAATTATTAAATAGAACATGTGAAAGGGCTGTTGCTTAATATATGGCGACGGCTCTTTTTTTATTTCCAAAATAGTGGTTGACTATTTCTTTTTTATTATTATAATAGTTCTAAAAAGAACTAACTGAAAGAAGGGATCGAGAAATGAAACTTCAGACGCTATCCAATGTCTTTGACATGACGAAATGTCTGATGAAACTACAGGAGAAATATCTGGAAAGTGTGCGGTATGGGTTTAATCTCAGCCGCATCGAGATTATTATTCTGACGTTTCTGCACAATAACCCTTCCTATGATTCTGCGCGGGATATTGTGGAATTCCGGATGTTACAGCGGGGAAATGTGTCTGCGGCGGTGGATACTCTGGAGAAAAAAGGATATCTGACACGAGATACAGATCCGGATGACAAGCGGATCATACACCTGAAACTCACGGAACAGACAGACGATATTGTACGTGCCATTGAGGAAAAGCAGGAAGCACTTGTATTATGTATCTTTGCAGGATTTTCGGAGGATGAAAAGAAGAATTTTGCAGCGTATAATGCACGGCTGTATCAAAATGTAATGTCACATTTGAAATAACGGAAAACCATCAAGTATATAGTAGAAATGAGGAAAAGAAATGAAACAACAAAATGAAAACGCGGAATCAAATGCTGCATCCGTGTCCGTACAATCTGACCGTACATTCTTAGCAACAGAGCCAATCGGCAAGCTGCTTGCGAAGCTGGCACTGCCGACGATCGCAGCACAGTTGATTAATATGTTATATAACATTGTTGACCGTATCTATATCGGACATATCCCGGATACAGGGGCGATGGCGCTGACCGGCGTGGGTGTCTGCATGCCGCTCATCATGATTATAACCGCCTTTGCAGCATTGGTTGGAAATGGCGGCGCGCCTCGGGCGACGATCTTCATGGGTAAAAATAAGAAAGACGATGCGGAGAAGATACTCGCCAACTGTTTTACAATGCAGATTCTCCTGTCAATCGTTTTGACCGTTGTCTTGCTGATCTGGAACCGGGATTTCCTGCTCGCTTTTGGTGCAAGTGCCAACACGATCGAGTACGCGGCATCGTATATGAATATCTATGCACTCGGAACGATCTTTGTTCAGCTGACTCTTGGCATGAATGCATTTATCACAGCGCAGGGCTTTGCGAAGGAAGGCATGCTCTCTGTATTGATCGGTGCAATCGCGAACATTATATTGGATCCGATCTTTATATTCGGTCTTCATATGGGTGTCCGGGGCGCTGCACTTGCGACAGTGATTTCCCAATGCTGCTCCTGCATCTGGGTAATAAGCTTTCTGTTTGGGAAGCGGACGACACTCCGTATTCGTGGCAAAAACATGGGATTAAAGGCAACTTATATCCTTCCGTGTCTGGCACTCGGCTCTGCAATCTTTATTATGCAGGGCAGCGAGAGTATTATATCGGTATGCTTTAATTCGTCTCTCCTGAAATACGGTGGAGATATCGCAGTCGGTGCGATGACGATCTTAACAAGTGTGATGCAGTTTGCGATGCTTCCCCTGCAGGGCTTGGGACAGGGCGCCCAGCCGATTATCAGCTACAATTATGGTGCGAAAAATGCATCCAGAGTCCGGGCTGCATTTAAATTACTGCTGAAGGTCAGTCTGATATATTCTACGATTCTGTGGCTATTTATCATGTGCTTTCCGAAGGTTTTCGCGTCAATTTTTACGACGGATGCAGCCTTGATTGCATTTACCAAGGATGCGCTCCGTTATTATCTGGCAGCATTATTCATGTTCGGTATCCAGATTGCCTGTCAGATGACATTCAATGCACTGGGAAATGCACCGGCATCCATTCTTGTTGCGATCATGCGTAAATTTGTGCTCCTGCTCCCGCTTATTTTCATTCTGCCGCATATCATTACGGCAGATAAGACGATGGCTGTTTATCTGGCGGAGCCGATCGCGGATGTGCTGGCGGTAACATTTACATCAATCCTGTTTTCGTTCCAGTTTAAGAAGGCGCTGCGGGAGATTTCATAATCTTGTTTGCACATGAATGATTTGCATATAGTTAACATGAGATTGCTTGCAATATATAATCTTGCTATGTTATATTAAGAAAAATAAAGTAACAGGGGAGGAAATGAGATGAAGAGAAGGTTATTATGTGTTGTAATGGTTGTTGCGATGGCGTTGTGTCTTGCCGCATGTGGAGGTTCGGATTCAAAAAATGCGAAGATTACATCTGCGTGGTCAATTGTCGAAATGACAGTAAATGGGAAGTCTATGACGTATGATGATTCAAATCGGGATGCAAAGGCACCACAGTTTTCGTGTACGGATGGAACGAATTTTACATTTACAAACAATGGAAAAGCGCACACGGGAACACTGGAAAAATCAGGTGAAAAATACATCCTGCATTACAGTGATTCGAACAAAACGATGGAAGCGACGATTTCCGGAAAACAGATGACGATCGTGATTTCAGGGAGCGACAGCATGCGTCTGGTGTTTGAAACAAAGTGATGGAACTTCAGGATTGACAGACTGGTAATACGGGCGTATAGTTACATACAGAAAAAGGGAATGAGGTTCTCCCTCGGGTAACCGGAACTGCTTATAAAGCTGATGACTTCTACGATATTGATCGCAGAAGGTGTCAGCTTTTTTTGAGCTTACGAACTTTCTGTGAGGGTTAAAATCCCAAGGAGGAAAAACATGTTAACATCACTTGCACTTATCTTTTTGGTCGGACTTGCGATGTCCGCCATCTGTAAACAGATCCGCCTGCCGGGCATCATCGGTATGCTGGCGACAGGAATCGTACTCGGTCCGTATGTGCTGGATTTGTTGTCCCCCTCGATTCTGGGAATCTCCGCAGATCTGCGGAAATTAGCACTTATCATCATCCTGCTCAAGGCAGGATTGTCGCTGAATCTGTCAGATCTGAAGAAGGTCGGACGACCGGCAATCCTGATGTCGTTTGTGCCGGCATCGTTTGAAATCTGTGGGTATATTCTGTTTGCACCGATGATCCTCGGCGTGACGCGCGTGGAGGCAGCGGTTATGGGGGCCGTCATGGGGGCGGTTTCCCCAGCTGTCGTTGTACCGCGTATGGTGAAACTCATGGAGGAAGGCTATGGAACGAAGAAAGGCATCCCGCAGATGATACTGGCGGGGGCATCGTGTGATGATATCTTCGTAATCGTGTTATTTACAACATTTTTGCAGATGGCACAGGGCGGACATGCAAATGCGAAGGATTTTATCAAGATCCCCATCTCAATCGTGTCAGGAATCGTGCTTGGTTGTATCGTCGGCTATCTGCTGTACCGGTTCTTCGAGCTTGCGTATAAGAAGAATCACTGCGTTCGTAACTCAACAAAGCTGATTGTGATCCTGGGTATGTCGTGTCTGTTGCTTGCAATCGAGGAGTGGGTGTCTGCATATGTGGCAGTGTCCGGACTTCTGGCAGTTGTCAGTATGGCATGTATGCTTAAAGTGAAGAGTACGACATTTGTATCGAAACGGTTGTCGGAGAAATTCGGTAAGCTGTGGATTGCCGCAGAGGTAATCCTGTTCGTACTGGTTGGTGCGGCAGTTGATATCCGGTATATGGCAAAGGCTGGGGCAATGGCGCTTTTGATGATCGGGGCAGCCTTGCTGTTCCGAGCGGTCGGTGTCTGCATCTGTATGCTTGGTACGAAGCTTACATGGAAGGAACGGCTATTCTGTATCATTGCGTATCTTCCGAAGGCTACTGTGCAGGCGGCGATTGGCTCGGTACCTCTGGCAGTCGGGCTTTCCTGCGGTACGCTTGTGCTATCCGTTGCGGTCATGGCAATCGTGATCACAGCGCCGATCGGCGCGCTCGGTATCGACAGCACGTATAAACATTTGCTTGAGAAAGAATAAAAATGGGACTTTTCCGTGTGCAAAATCATCTAATAGGTGTATGGACATACAGAATATAAAACTCCAAAGGGAAGGGAGTGGAAAATATGAAGAAGGAGGCCTTTGGCGAACTTGTGATCTCGAATCAGGAAAGCTGGTATCGAATCGCCAAAAGTTACTTGTGCAATGATGCGGATTGTGCCGATGCGATACAAAATGCGATTGTGCATGCATTTGAAAAGTTGTTCAGCCTGCGGAATGATAAGTATGTAAAAACATGGTTTACAAGAATTCTGATCAATGAATGTCATCAGATCCAGCGGGACAATCAGAAGGCTGCGACTTGGGAGGAATATCAGGAAGAAGGAAGAGAAGCAGAGTATATACGCGGATACGGACAATATTCGGAGTTGTATGACAGTATCATGCGGCTGAAGGAAAATGAGCGTACCTGCATCTTGCTGTATTATTTTGAGGAGTACAGTATCCGGGAGATTGCACAATGTCTGGAGACGACCGAATCTGCAGTCAAGAAACGCCTGGTACGGGGCAGAGAACATTTGAAAGGAATCTTAAAGGCAAAGTCGGCATGAATGAGTAAAGGAGGTAATGCGTGATGGATATGGATAGAAAACAAGTGAGCGAGATAAAAAACGAATGTCTGCAGATGCCGGATTATATTCGGGACAGGATTGAAGAAACTGTGCAACAGCAGGTAACGAAAAAGCAGCATGGCAGTCGGAGAATCTGGAGAGCGGCAGCGGCAGTACTTGCGTTTTGCTGCATGGCAAGCGGAACGACGTTTGCTGCTACAACCTTATATAAAATGCATCTGGAAAAACAGGGTAAGTACGGATCAACCTTGATTTACGGAGATGCAACCGATACTGATGCGCAGACAGAGACTGCGGATGCCAATACACAGAAAGAAGCAACAAATACCAATGCGCAGACAGGGGCAGATGCAAATCTGGAAGCACTATATACATTGGATGTTTCATACATACCGGAGGGCATGGAGATCGATGGATTAGATGGTATATACGCGGATGGAAACAATTATGTGAGCAAGGTGAGTATCTTCCCGAGTGACAAAGCGTTCATGGGTGGTGTTTCATTTGTATTTTGGAAAATGCCGTCTGACAAGCAATCGCTGTTTAATAATACCTATGTAGTCTCAACACAGGAGCTTGAGATTGATGGAAAACAGGCGGTTATTGTCGAAAATCAGACGATGGAATCCGCGACTGCAGATGTTCGGTATAAAATATATGTTACATATGATAACAATTACCTTTTGGATATGTGTGTGTATGATGATACGGAGCTTGAGACCGCGATTGATATTGTAAAAGGGTTAACGCTCACACCGACCGATGATCCGGCTGCAAAACGACGTATATTGGTACAGGAATATATAGAACCTAACTACGAGGTGGTGGATGAAACGGCAAATACGGATCAGTTTACGAAAACTTCAAAGAAGTCAATGGAACATCTGCATCAGATTGGAGAAACTTTTGATGTACCAAATTCTTCCTTGAAAGCAAAAGTATCTAAGGTGGAATTGCTCGATTCACCAAATGAGCTGGATACAGCATACGAGCTTGACTCCATAGAAACAGACGCTGCTGGAAAGCTCGTAAATAATGTGATAGCTTACGAGAAATATGGAGATGGTATAAATCAGTTAGATGAGGTTGTAGCAACCAAAGAAGTAAAGGAAAAGATTCTTTACATCGAGGTTGAATACACAAATACCGGTAAGACGCAGACAGGTGATACGCTGTATGACTGCGAGCTGATCCGGGCGAAGGAAACAGACGATGGATATGAAATCGTTGATGTTTACGCAATTGACAGCTTAGAGTACGATAGTTATTATGGACAAAATTATATGATTAACGGTTCACCAATCTATTACTATAATGGGAAAAGTGTAGAAGAAAAAAATCATTTGATTCACGTTCAGCCGGGAGAAACACGAACGGTAACATGGGCATTCCTTGTATCGGAGGATGAGCTGCCATATCTGTTCCTGGATCTGTTCTCAGGAAGCAGTATCAATACGGAATTCAACAATATTGCACTTTCAAATGGATATGTAGATATCCGGCAATAATTATATCGAAAAACGCTGTATACAAGAGACTGCGTATACAGCGTTTTTTGATGGTGCGATCCTGATTGCGGTGGGAATCTTCTTTTATCTGCCGGCAGATATCATACCGCTGGCTGGTGATGGTGCTATGAAAGCAATCTCGGATAAGACAGGAATCGTATTCAGCCGTGTCAAGATCGGTTTCGATGTGACGATGGTTGTGATCTCGCTCATATCCTGTCTGGCGGTTTTGCACAAGCTTGGTTCCGTCGGTATCGGAACGGTAATCGCTGCGATCTTAGTCGGTGTGAACCTTGGCTTTATCACGAAGCTGTTTGGCGACAAGCGCGACCGTCTGCTTCATCGCGACACCGGACTGCACCTGGACTAGGCTTGCTGCAAGGCGTTTAATTATAAAGCTTGAAAGTGACAAAACTGTCACTTAGTTTGTCACGACCCCGTAACTTTCATCGGGTATAGTTATAAATAGAAAACAACACAGGTGAAATAGTGTAACATATTCGGTTATTTGTAATCATGAAGTATACGAATGATACAAATAACCGAATATGTTAGAAAGTTTATGGTTGTTTTCTATTTATTCTACACGATTAACTACGGGGGAGCGATATGGAAAACTATACCAGACTTTCAATCAAATATCTAAAGTTTCAGAAGAAACGGACGATCCTGACAATCTTGGGCGTTGCTTTAGCGTCAGGAATTCTGTTCGTGATATTAACCTTGTATTTCAGTAATTTCATCAATACCCGCGATGCATTTCGCAAGCAGGCAGATTACGAGATCGTGCTTTTGCCGGAGCAAAATCAGGATGTCTCGGTATTGCTCAAACAGGACTTTGTGAAGTCTGCATATCGTGGCAGATACTACGATTATTATTCGAACTCCTATATTGAAAATGCAATCTACATCAATGTGAAAAATCCGTACCGTCTGGATGCAAATAAAGAAACAATCGAGCAGACGTACGGTGTGAAGGCGCAATTAAACCAACAGCTTGCCGCCTACTATCTGCAGGGCGATACCGGAAATGATACATATATTATTCTTCTGATGTTCCTGCTCTTGTCATTTGTGATTGCTGTCATCGGCGTCGGAATTATCCGGACGACGATTCAGTTAAATACGATGGAGCAGATCAAAGATTATGGAATCCTGCGCTGCATCGGAGCGACGCAAGGTCAGCTAAGAAGTATTATATTCCGGATGGGATGTATGCAGGAACTGCTGGGAATCATTGGCGGAATCGCGATCGGCTTCCCCGTTGCTTATCTGGTTGGGTTATCCATGAGTATCAAGGTTCGCCCGCATGCGCTTCCATTTCTGTATGTGCTGGTTGTTTTTATTGGGGATCTGTTCTTCGTCATAGATGAAAATGGAAAGCTGGTAAAGAAGATTTCGCCAATCGAGGCGGTGCGTGGGCAGACAAGTGGAACACGGAAGATTAAAGCACGCAAGCAGAGCATCTTCGGGAAGATCTTCGGCGTGCAGGGGGATTATGCATATAAGAATCTGATGAGCAACAAGCGCCGGTTTCTGAAAACAATTTTTACTTTTGCTTTATCAATCGCGGCGTTTATCACGATTGCGACGATCTTCACTTCGTTTGTACAGATGCAGAAGCAGATTGCACCTTCTTACGGAGAGTATCAGGTGTATTTCTTCAACGAGGCAAATGATGAAGAGACCATAGATGCAGTGAAATCAGTACTCCCAAACGAAGAGACACTCACAGACATTGCACAGAACAAAGAAGTGAAGGACGTGAAAGCAGTATATGCAGCGACTATGAAGGCTGCGGACTTCGAAGAATTCCGGACACATTTCACAGAGGATTTCCGGCAGGAAACGTTGGAGGGGCAGATCGTTGAACGGTTGGAAACAGGTGAGAAATATAAAGACAGTGCATCACCGGTGGACCGTGTGAGCGTGATTGGATATGGAGAGGAAGAGTATCAGAAATATGCGTCATATCTGGTCGAAGGAACGCTGGATGTCGATGAGAACGGAATTGTGCTTGTACAGAATGTGGAAGCAACGTTGGATGAAGGAATGGATGACGAAGCCTATGATGCGATTGATCTGATTGCATCAACGGTGGAATATCCGGCGACGGATTATAAGCTTGGTGATACGATTAAGCTTTCGTGGGGGAATGACAAGAAGGTATATGAGATTCAGGGCATTGTCCGGATAGATAAGGACAAATTGCAGACAAAAGGATTTGTAAAGTGTATTGTACCACTGGCAAATTATTTCCGGATGACTGGACTTGAAAAATCGGATTCCACAGGTGTGAAATGTAAGCTTCGTTCGGACAATATCTCCGCTTCGCTGACATCGAAGCTGGTGAACGTGCTGGATAACTCAATGGGAGATTACTCGTATCCGGATGCCATTTATTCCGGGGCATTGTTTAGTACATCCATCAGTGCAATCAAATATATACTTGCATTTGTGATTGTGATTTTATGTGTGAGTTCTCTTAATATCATCAATACGACAGCGAGCAATCTTTATCTGCGTCGGCAGGAATTCGCACAGCTTCGCGCAATCGGTGTATCGGTGCGGGAGCTTCGGAAGATGGTAATGCTCGAAGGTGTGATCTCCGTTATCTGTGCGAATATCGTTGGCGATGTGCTGGGCTTTGTGGTTATGATGCCGCTTGCGAAAGCAGCACTGGTGTTGTTCATGGTGAAGCTGACCTTCCCGGTTATCGGTGCGGTGATTGGATTTGTGCTTTCCGTGCTTGTAATGTGCGGATCGATTTACATACCGATGAAGCGGATGACAAACCGGATCGCGGATGATCTGAATGCCGCCGGAGATTGATTAGGGGAAAAGCTGAAAAACAGAATATTTGTTCCAACAGGCAGAAGGGAGAAGCAAGCAGAATTGGGGCAAAGAGATAGGAAACATTACATTTGCTCCAACAGGAAGAAAAGAAGAGAAAAACAGGTAGGAGTAACGAAGTAGAAAAAAGAAGAATTGCTCCAATAAAGGAATAAGAAAACAAAAATCAAGATATCAGGAGGGAAATTAACATGGATATTGTAAAGATGGAACATGTCACAAAGATATATGGAAGCGGAGACACACGGGTTTGGGCGCTCGATGATGTGAATCTGACCGTGCAAAAAGGAGAAAGTCTGGCAGTGGTCGGAGCATCCGGCTCCGGCAAGTCCACACTGCTGCATGTCATGGGCGGTGTCGACACGGTTACGAATGGAAAAGTAATCGTGGACGACCGGGACATCACTACATTGAAGGATGAGGAAATGTCGGTGTTCCGCCGGAGAAAAATCGGATTTGTATTTCAGTCGTATCATCTGATTCCGGTTCTGACTGTGGAGGAGAATATACAGATGCCGATTCTGTTAGATCACAAGAAACCGGATCGGGAGTACATCGACCATGTCATTGAGATGCTTGGTTTGAAAGACAGACGGAAGCATCTGCCGAACCAGTTGTCCGGCGGACAACAGCAGCGTGCGGCAATCGCGCGGGCACTTGCAAACCGCCCGTCTCTGATCCTTGCCGATGAGCCGACCGGAGCACTTGATTCTACAAATGGAAATGAAGTTATGGCGTTGCTGCAGGACTCGGTAAAGAAGCTGAATCAGACACTTGTGCTGATCACACATAACATCGATCTTGCCAGAGAGGCAGACCGAATCGTACGCATTACGGATGGTAAGCTGACTGAGGAGTGAGTTGGAAAAATCGATAAGTCGTCAAAAAAATGAAATTTAGATAAGTGAGAAAAATTTAGGAATATCTAAAAGACAGAGGAAAAAACAGGGCAGAATGAAAGGAGAGAAAATGAATAAGTCAGGATGGAAAAATCAACAAAGCAAACATCAAAGAAGAAATCACCGTTTAAGAGAGATTATCCTTGCTATTCTGGTGGTTTTGAGTGTAGCCGCACCTGTATGCCCGTATTCCGCAAAGGCGGCGACGCCGAAGGTTCTGGTCTCCAATTATAAAGTATCGGAAACAACAATCTATTCCGGAGATAATTTTGACCTGACATTAGAGATTCAGAACACTTCCAAGAACAAAGTCAAAAATATGAAAGTGACGGTTGCTTCCGAAGGCGGCGAGATTATTCCGGTTTCCGGAACCGGAAGCGTCTATGTGGCAGAGATTGCCGGAAACGAGACGAGCGAGCAGACATTTCCCATGGCGGCGGCAGCAGGACTTGCAGAGAAGACATACAAGCTTTCGGTGAAGATGGAGTACGAGAATACTTCCGGCGAGGCGTTTGAGATGGAGGATACGTTGTATTTGCCGGTATATCTGAAACAGCGGGTATCCGTGACCGACGTCATGACCGATGATGCGAAGGTTGGTGATGATGTGGAGATTACCGCCCAGGTGAATAACCTAGGGGAAGGGACACTCTACAATGTAAATGCACGTGTGGAAGGAAAACACGTGGAGAAACAGGAGACCTACATCGGCAATATCGACACAGGGAAAAGCGGCAGTGTAGACCTTCTGGCAAAGGCAATCGAGGTGACAGATTTTGACGAAATGGCAAAGGCAGAAGACTGGATTATTGTGACCTACGAAGACCGGAATGGCGATAAGCGCGAAGAAAAAGTGGATGTATCCTTCTATATTGAGACAGTCGATTACGAAAATCTGGAAGTCTTAAAGGAAGCACCGGAGAAAGACGGACCTGCCACATGGCAGATCACCCTGATCTGCGTCTGTGTACTTGCAGTCGGTGTATTCGTGGGTGTAACTATTAATAAAAAGCGTTCACGATAAGGTGAAATGGAGAAATCGCAAATCCCCAAAAGTGAGCGAGAGCGTGTCTGTATAGAATTGTATTTCTGAACAACTCACGATAAACTATATGGATTTGCGAAAAGGAGGAATCCATGAAATTTATCATGCATTTAACAATTCAAAATATCAAGCGCAGAAAGGCACGAACCATCCTGACCTTACTCGGCGTGATGATTGGTGTGGTAGCGGTTGTTTCCCTCTTATCGCTTGGAATGGGCGTGAAACGCGAACTCCTGCAAGGCTATGGAGATGATGCTTCGATTCGTCAGATTACCGTGCAGACACCGGAGAACAACTGGAACAAGAAAATGCTTCTGACCGATCATACTTTGGAGAAGCTTGCAAAGCTCGATAAGGTAGCGAATGTATATCCGCGTTATGAAGTATTTGCGAATATTCAGGTTGGACAATACACAGCCTATACGAATCTGGTTGGCATCCCCGCAGAGCAGTTATCTGCAATCGCACTGACTGATATGTCCAGCCTGTCAGACCATGCCAGAAAGCCGGAGATGGTCATTGGAAATGCTATGGGATATATGTTCTTCCATGAGAGTACCATGTCCAGCTACCAGGATGGCGGTGGAGACCTGAACGCATGGATTGGCGAAAAGGCGAAGGTTTCACTGGGATTTGATGAAAATGGGATTACAGACCGGCTGACGATTGCAGGTGTGATGCAGGGGGATGCGGACGAGTTCAGCGAGCAGTCCCAGAGCATCTATTGCGATATTGATGTGCTGCGTTCCTATCTGAAGAAACATGCGGCACAGGGAAGTGTGTTGGGGCAGCCACTCGACAAGAACGGAAATGCATACACCTTGTGGGTTTATTCAAGTGTGGTTGTTGAAGTCGGTAAGATGGAGGACGTAGAGTTTGTTGTCAAAAAATTGCAGGATATGGGATATCAGACAACCAATATGAAAGAGTACCGCGATACTGCGATGCGGACGGTACGGATGCTTGAGCTGCTGTTAGGCGGCATTGGACTCATTTCATTTCTTGTTGCGGCGATTGGTATCAGCAACACGATGACAACAGCTGTTTATGACAGGGTTGCCGAGATTGGAACCTTGAAGGTACTTGGCTGTGAGAAGCGCGAATTGATGGCGATGATATTGCTGGAAGCAGGTATTTACGGACTTGTTGGTGGCGCATGTGGCGTGCTGCTGTCGTTGCTTTTTGGAAAGATTATCAACCGGATTGCTGTATCCGCATTGCTTTTAGAAGCAGGTACGAAGATCGCGGTGATCACACCGAAGCTTGCATTATCGGCAGTCGGAATGGCGATGGTACTTGGAACGATTGCAGGTTATTTCCCATCGCGATGGGCGGCAAAGCTTTCACCGCTCACTGCAATGCGGACAGACTGATATAGAAGAAATGTGACGTATTATCTGAAATGGTGTGCGTCTTTTTCATATTGATGATATAATAACCAATATGGCAGGTAAATGATGATGTAATATAGAAGGAATCGGGGATTATGGCACATAAGATATTGATGGTGGAGGACGATTTCGCCCTTGCAATGGGAACGGAATATGCACTTACTTCGGAGGGATATGAGGTGGCAACTGCGGGAAATCTGGCACATGCACGCGAGAAGTTTGATGACAGTATCGAGCTGGTGCTGCTGGATGTGATGCTGCCGGATGGAACCGGATTTGAGTTTTGCAAGGAACTTCGGGAAAAGAAGAGCGATGTTCCCATTATTTTTCTGACGGCGGTTGCGGAGGAAGCAAATATCGTTCAGGGGCTGGAGCTTGGTGCGGACGATTATGTGACGAAGCCGTATCGGGTGAAGGAGCTGCTGGCACGGGTGGCAGTGAATATCCGGCGTTACGCACAGACAGGTAATGGAAATAGCAGTCGAGTCATGACATTTGGAGATACAACCTTCGACGGCGAAGCATTTGTACTCACACAGCACGGCGAGAGGCTTGATTGTACGACGAGCGAGTTGCGTTTGCTGCGGTTTTTGTTGCAGCACCGCGGACAGATAATCAGCCGGAATGCAATCATGGAACAGCTCTATGATATGGATGGGGAGTTTTTCGAAGATAATACTCTTTCGGTCTATATCAAACGGCTTCGGCAGAAATTAGGGGAAGATGGGGCTTATATTGAGACGGTACGTGGAATGGGGTACCGGTTCCGCAAGTAATTGTAAGTACATATGGTGCAGGTGATTCGTTTCGGAAGCAGATTGTAAAAATAGTTTGAAACGCATTGCTGCTGGATAATATATGCAGGTGAAAAGTTACGAATTACAACAATTTCATAAGCGATTTTTCTTATATGGAGGTATCGCATACAACATATACGCCGTTTTTGTTGTGCTTGTTCTTTGGCTGCGCGGCTGGCAGTTGTGGGTGACGCTGTTACTTGGCTGTCTGCTGCTTGGAAGTGCTTATGTGGCAGGGCGTCGTTCGATCGGCACTGTGAGCCGGGAGTTGCGGGCAATCGTCGAGATCATGAATCAGATTCTCGAAGCACCGGAGCAGGTTCCGGCAGAACCATATAAACAGGGCGAGCTTGGAGAGTTATATACGAATCTGTATAAGCTGGTGCAGGCATTGAAGGAGAGTAACCGCAAGGAGCAGCAGGAGAAGATATTTCTGCGGGATATCATGTCGGATATCTCTCATCAGTTGAAGACACCGCTTGCGTCGCTCACGGTATTCCTGGATCTTCTGTATGATGGACGAGTGCCGGATGTAGATAAGCAGAAGCAGATGCTTCTTGAATCGAAGAATCAGGTTGGCCGTATGGAGTGGATGGTACTGTCCATGCTGAAGCTTGCGCGAATCGAGGCGGGAGCTATCCAGTTTGAGAAGCATCCATGCAGCTTGTATGCACTTGTGGCACAGGCGAAGGAGAGTGTGGCTTATCTGACGGAGAAACGCGGGCAGCACATTGACGTGCAGATCGACGAGAAACAGATGCTTGTCTGCGACGGGGATTGGCTGACCGAAGCAATCATCAACCTGCTTAAGAATGCATCGGACTATTCCGGTGAGCAGACGACGATCCATATCTGGACCGAAGACAATCCGATGTACACGCGCATTTATGTGAAGGATGAGGGATGCGGCATTGAGGAGTCTGAACTTAAAAATATATTCAAGCGTTTTTATCGAATCAACAAAGAGGTCAATCCGAACAGTGTCGGCATCGGCCTTTCCCTGACGAAATCCATCGTCGAGGGTATGGGCGGTAAGATTTCGGTACGAAGTGAGGTTGGAAGTTATACGCAGTTTATACTGACGTTTGTGGATACATAGATGTACTTGTGGGGATGTGTAAATATATCCAGATTCGAACAGAAAACAATTGAGTTATTCCAATCAAAGTGTTACACTTATAAAGAAATATAGCAGTAAAGTAGATAAATGAGGTGCAGATATGGAACAGACAGGCGGAAAGTGGATGTCTCTGATCGGGGCATACATGATCGTAAAAGGAATCGTCAATCTGATATTGGGATTTTCGGTTGGAAATATTGTAACGCTATTGATCAGTGGAGCGCTTGCATTTCTGATCATCAAGGGCGTACCATATATGAATTATGTGACCGGCGCGTATCTGGCATTGATGAGCGTGATACATATCATCCCGAATATCCAGGGACATCACTGGTTTTATCTGGCAGAGGGTATAATTGATCTGATCGCAGCGGTTGTGCTGTTCACAGGCGGAAGAACCAGAGAATCATAAAACGAAAATAAAAACATGGAGGGAGCGAAAGTCCAGCCATGTTTTTCGTTTCTTTGAAACCTGTTAGAGAGATACAGCTTCCATGTATGCCAGCATTGAATTATTTTCAGAACAATAGTATGGAGTAGGAAAGCGACTTCTATATATAATGAAAATGGATAATTTATATAAAAACGGAGTGAATAAAATGAACGAACGATTAGACAAACAGATGGATTTCATCCGGGAAATCGACAAGGAGAAATTCATTACCCGGATGACAAAATTAACCGATGGAAAAAGGCGCGAAAATGATGCGGAACACGCATGGCATATGGCAATCATGACGATTCTGCTGTCAGAATATGCAAATGAGAAAATCGACGTGCTGCGGACGGTCACGATGCTTTTAATTCATGATCTGGTGGAGATTGACGCAGGAGATACGTATGCCTATGACGAGGAAGGCAAGAAGACGCAGGAAGCAAGGGAGAAGGCGGCGGCAGATCGCATTTATAACCTGCTTCCGGAGGATCAGGCAAAGAAGCTGTATGACATCTGGATGGAGTTTGAGGCGAAGGAGACCCCGGAAGCGAAGTTCGCACGCGCGATGGACAACCTGCAGCCGATGATGCTCACCGCAAGTACCGGCGGATTTGACTGGAAAGACCGTGGTGTGCGCGCGGAGCAGGTAATGAAACGAAACGAGATTACACCGGAAGGCTCGAAGGAGTTGTGGGATTATGCGTACGAGAATTTTATCAGACCCAATGTCGAGCGCGGCAATCTGCAATCCTGAAACCCTCAGGTTTGAAATCAACATACTGAAATAAAAGCTTTAAGGTTATAAAATTGAACCTGAATAAAAAGCATGACACATAGAATGGATATTTTATCAAAATATTCAAAGCGAATAATACGAATTATATTGGAGGCGAAACATCGTGTCCGGAGACAAAACGAAGAAGAAAAAATATGAGATTGATATGTGTAACGGTGCCATCCTGCCGAAGCTGCTGGCGTTTACATTGCCGTTGATGTGTTCGAGTGTGTTGCAGCTTTTATTCAATGCAGCGGATATTATCGTTGTCGGAAGTTTTGCCGGAGATACGGCGCTTGCTGCGGTTGGAAGTAACACAGCACTCATCAATCTGCTGACAAACTTTTTCCTTGGACTATCGATTGGTGCAAACGTATTGGTTGCGAGGTTTTATGGTGCGAAGGCGGAGGAAGATGTGAGTGATACTGTACATACAGCGATGCTGCTTAGTGTGTTCAGTGGCATTATTCTGACGGTGGTCGGATGTCTGGGAGCCAGACAGATATTAATCTGGATGCAGACTCCGGAAGATGTGCTGCCGCTTGCGACAACGTATCTGCGCATTTATTTTATAGGTATGACATCCATGATGGTTTATAACTTTGGCAGTGCCATCCTGCGTGCAGTCGGAGATACAAAACGACCTTTGTATTATCTGTCAGCGGCAGGCGTAATCAATATTGGACTCAATCTGCTTTTCGTGATTGTGTTCCGGATGAGCGTGGCAGGCGTTGCACTTGCGACTGTGATTTCTGAGACAATTTCAGCGAGTCTGATCATTCGTTGTATGATGAAGGAGAAGGGAAGTATCCGGCTGACGTTGTCGAAGCTTCGCATTCATCCGCGGAGATTTGCGGAGATTCTGCGTATTGGATTCCCGGCAAGCCTGCAGGGGGTGATTTTTGCTATATCAAATGTCATCATCCAGTCGTCCGTGAATTCTTTTGGATCGACGGTAGTTGCCGGAAATTCTGCGGCAAGTAATATCGAAGGTTTCGTGTATGTATCTATGAATTCATTTTATCAGGGTACGATCAGCTTCACGAGCCAGAATGTCGGTGCCGGCAAATATGAGCGTGTAAATAAGATTTTGTTTACTGCGCAGGCATGTGTCATTGTGACCGGACTGGTGCTTGGAAATCTCGCAGTGATTTTCGGACATAACCTTCTTGGCTTTTATACGAAAAGTGCGGTTGTCAAAGCGGCAGGAATGAACCGTTTAAAGATTATATGTACAGTTTATGCACTGTGTGGTATGATGGATGTCATGGTTGGCTCGCTGCGGGGACTTGGATATTCGGTAATGCCGACGATTGTATCATTGATTGGTGCCTGTGGGCTCCGGTTGCTGTGGATATTTACATTTTTCCGTATATACGATCAGTTTCATACCCCACGTTCTCTGTATCTGACGTATCCTGTGAGCTGGATTATCACAACATGTGCACACGTGATATGCTTTGTGATTGTGCGACGGAAGTTAAGCAGGCGGCTGAAATTTCAGAACGGGACGAAGTGAGACATCAGAATACTCTGCATACATGAGCTGATTATGGAAGTAACCGGAATTGTCAATGTGTATGCGGGAACTATTTTCGGGAATAAATAAGGTATAAATTTCTAAAATAAAGGAGACTTACGATGAAACAGGGTATCATATTTGACATGGATGGCACATTGTGGGATTCTGCGGATGGCGTCGCAAAGTCATGGACACAGGTAATTCAAAATGAGTATAAGAAAGATATGGTTGTCACGGAACAGGATATCAAACGTGTGATGGGGAAAACAATGGATGTGATAGGGGATATTTTTTTCCCGGAGCTTACTCCGGAGGGGAGAAAGACTCTTGTTGGAAAATGTGGTGACTGGGAGAATGAATATCTTCGCAGAAATGGTGGTAAGCTGTTCCCGGAACTGGAAGATACGTTGAAAGAACTTAAAGAAAAGTATCATCTGTATATTGTAAGCAATTGCCAGAGTGGCTATATCGAGGCATTTTTGGACTATTATAATTTCGGACAGTATTTTGAAGATATTGAATGTTATGGGAATAACGAGAAGAGCAAGGCGGATAATATCCGTTTGGTGATGGATCGGAATGGTCTGGAACAGACAATCTATGTCGGCGATATCCAGGGCGATTATGATGCGACGATGCAGGCAGGCGCTACCTTCGTGCATGCGAAATATGGATTTGGAACGATCAATACGAAGGTTGCGGAAATCGAGAAGTTCAGCAATCTTCCGGAAGTGGCAGAACAGGTTTTTGCTGCAATGTAGTATGGATAAAAATATGTAGCGCATAGCGTTCAATTTTGATATGCCGATAAACATGGATGGCAGATGGTTATGGAAGAAAATATAGAAATGAACGAAACAATCGGACAAGATATACAAATACAACGAGGAATATCCGGAAGTACGCTCAAGCTGATTGCTATGCTCACGATGCTGATCGACCATATTGGGGCGACAATCGTGTTACAGCTTGTCCAGCGAAATCCGAATAATTTTGATGTGTTTGGGAATGTACACATGACAGGGATGGTTATCCTGTATTATATTTTGCGTGGAATCGGCAGACTGGCATTTCCAATTTTTATCTTTCTATTGTTGGAGGGATTTCGATATACACATAACCGGTTTTTCTATATTGGACGGCTGCTGCTTTTTGCGATTATTTCTGAAATTCCATTTGATCTGGCAGTGAATCTGCCGGCAAAGTTGATCATGAAAGGACATTTCCTCGAATTTACCAGCCAGAATGTATTCTTTACACTGGCAATCGGCATGATTGTGCTGACGGTATTGGAGGGACTGCGAGTCATACAAATAGATACGATTTTGAAAACGATTCTGATCGTTGGTGTGACTGCGCTTGGGGCAGCACTTGCATATGCGCTGCATACTGATTATGGTGCGATTGGCGTATTGGCAATCTGTGCGGCGTATGGATTCCGGAATCAAAAAAAGGAACTGCAGATGGCAGTTCCCTGTATTGTATTATCGGTATTAAACATGTCAGAATTATGTGCGCTTGCGGATGCAGGCATTGTGCACTTCTATAATGGGAAGCGTGGCTTGAAACTAAAATGGGTATTTTACATATTCTATCCATTGCATTTACTGATTCTTGCCGGCATCTGTGTTCTGCTTTTTAAATAGAAAAGACTATGCATAATTATTATACATCAGACCACTGTAAACAGATTGCGTATATGTTGCGGTCTGTTTTTCTTTTGCGTTCGGATATGTCACGATCAGGCGGTCGATATATGCGAGCGGATCTAAGGTCAGGCGATTCACTGCTTTTCCGATATCTGCGCGTAGACTGGAATTATCTCCAAACAACGTATTCAGTGTGTCATACGAAACACCATTTGCGAGCTCCGAGTCAAACTGCATACGGTGATCCTCGCCAACGGTGATGCCGATGGAGGCAAGCTGATCCTCGTGGCGTGTGACAATACCGGAAATATCGTGATAGAGATTCCGGCTTCCGATGGAGGTTGGCTCACTCTCCTCCGAGAGGGTAACCAGCTGATTGTATGCGTCGGTAAAATTCGTCATCTGTGCGACAAGCAGACTTTTATCTGGTGTGAACCGGACATTTACCGGAGTGTCCGTGACCTTATGAAAATCAAATTCCGCAACCTGATTGATAGAGATATGATTGGAAGCCGAGGTATGTACGAGATTGTCGATATAGAACCGCGCATTTTCCGGGTAGGTCTGTATCTGGTTAAGACCAAAGGCATCGACTACATCAGTCCCCTGCTTGTTATCAAATGTAAAATATAAGGAAGAAACTGTTTCGGGAGTACCTGTCTTGGTAGAAGCAAGCATAAGTGCGCTTGTATTTTCTTCCTTTATAATAGAAGCGCGTACATCAATGTGTCTGCGGTTGATCTGATCGGCAAGCTGTTGCTGCAATGACAGGCTTGTATCATCTCCGGAGACAGACAATGTAAATGGCAGATTCCCTCGCATCGTATGCATGGAGAAGCTGTAATTGCCTGGTGCCAGTATTGCACTGTCAGAATCAAGATAAGCTCCGATATTTACCTGTTCACTGGCGAGCTGGTCAATTTGCAATGTTATGTGATCCGGAAGTTCGCCGGAGGCGTTTGTACGGAAAGAACCGGATACAGCATCCGGATTGTCCGTGAAGAGCAGCTTTTTTGTGTAAAGCTCACTGTCAGGATTTGCAAGCTGCTCGGTGATATCCCGCAAGGTTAATGCCTGCTCCTTGATATCAATCATGTGTGACTGTCTGGAGTCCGAAAGGGAAACCAGATAGAGAGGGGATGATTGATTGTATTTGGAAATGCTGTTATAAACCGCTTTGAGTTCGGAAGCCTTGTGCGTACGGGTACGACGTTTTGGTACTAAATCATGGTTTAAATAATTGTACACTTGTGATATATTCATATAAGAAAGCCTCCTTTCCCAATATAATGATTTTGTTATAATTAAATATATTATAAATATCGTAAAAATTCAACTTTTTCCTTGACTTTATATGCAGGTTTTGTTATTCTAAAGCTTGCGATGGAAGAGGTCCTTTTTTTTTGCACGAAAAAGAGGATTCTATTATGTCATCTGTGAAAAAATAAATATGGAGGTGGATAGTTGTGCGTGTAAAAATTACATTGGCATGTCAGGATTGTAAACAGCGTAATTACAATATGACAAAGGATAAGAAAACGCATCCGGACAGAATGGAAACAAAGAAGTATTGTAGATTCTGTAAGAAGCACACGATGCACAAGGAAACAAAGTAATCGGAGGAGTAGTCTATGTCAAAAAAAGAAGAGACTTCTTCACCTTCCTTGAAGAGAAGCTGGTTTCAGGAGTTCAAGGCTGAGTTTGGCAAGATCACTTGGCCAACGAAGGACAAGCTCGTGAGACAGTCTGCGGCTGTAATCGTGATTTCCGTAATTCTCGGATTTATCATTGCAGGTGTGGATTACCTGTTACAGATCGGTTTAACTTATATTGTTGGTTAGGTAGGTGAATGTATGTCAGAACTATTCGAAAACGAAGCTACAGCATCTGGAACACCGGAAAGTGGAATTCCGACTGATGGTGAGGCAAGATGGTATGTAGCTCATACCTACTCAGGTTATGAGAACAAGGTGAAAAATGATATCGAGAAGACTGTTGAAAACAGAAAGCTTCAAGAGCAAATCCTTGAGGTAACCGTACCGGTTCAGGAGGTAATTGAGACAACAAAGACAGGCGCGAAAAAGACAGTTCAGAGAAAGTTGTTTCCTGGTTATGTTCTGGTTCATATGTACATGAACGATGTTACATGGTATGTAGTTCGTAACACACGGGGTGTTACAGGATTTGTAGGTCCGGAATCCAAGCCGGTTCCACTCACGGAACGTGAGATGCGTGCGATGGGTATTGTGACTGAGGCACCAGTGGTTCACATTGATGTGGAGGTTGGTGATCAGATCAAGGTTATTACCGGAGCTTGGGAAGGCAATGTTGCAGTTGTTAAGGCAATTAACGAAGGCAAGAGAACCGTGACCATCGACGTTGACATTTTCGGACGTGCTACATCTGTTGAGATTGGATTTGGAGATATCCAGAAGATGTAAGAGGTTTAGGAGGTAGCTATAATGGCTAAGAAAGTAGAAGGATATATTAAATTACAGATTCCTGCAGGAAAGGCAACACCTGCACCACCTGTTGGTCCTGCACTTGGACAGCACGGTGTTAACATTGTACAGTTCACAAAGGAGTTTAACGCAAGAACTGCTGATCAGGGCGATATGATTATCCCTGTTGTAATCACAGTTTATGCAGATAAGAGTTTCAGCTTTGTAACCAAGACTCCACCGGCAGCAGTACTGCTTAAGAAGGCGTGCGGCCTTAAGTCAGCATCTGCAGCACCGAACAAGACAAAGGTTGCAAAGATTTCTAAGGCTAAGGTTCAGGAAATCGCTGAGCTGAAGATGCCGGATCTGAACGCAGCAAGCCTTGAGGCTGCTATGAGCATGATCGCTGGTACAGCTCGTTCTATGGGAATCGAAGTTGAGGATTAATAAGAAATAATCGTAGGAGGGTCGCTCCCGCAAAAACTACAGGAGGTTTATTTGAATGAAAACAGGTAAGAGATATTCAGAAGCTGCAAAGCTTATTGAAAAGACAAAAACATATGACTTAGAAGAGGCTGTTGCACTCGTTAAGAAGACAGCCAGTGCAAAGTTTGATGAGACAATCGAAGCTCACTTCCGTCTGGGCGTTGATGGTCGTCATGCAGACCAGCAGGTTCGTGGTGCAGTTGTTCTTCCTCATGGAACAGGTAAGACTGTAAAGGTTCTCGTATTTGCTAAGGGTAACAAGGTAGACGAGGCTCTTGCAGCAGGCGCTGATTACGCAGGTGGAGATGAGCTTGTACCAAAGATCCAGAACGAAGGCTGGTTGGATTTTGATGTTGTTGTTGCTACACCGGATATGATGGGTGTTGTTGGACGTCTTGGACGTGTCCTTGGACCAAAGGGTCTGATGCCAAATCCAAAGGCTGGTACAGTTACTATGGACGTAACAAAGGCAATCAACGATATTAAGGCTGGTAAGATCGAGTACAGACTTGATAAGTCAAACATTATCCATGTGCCAATTGGAAAGGCTTCTTTCACAGAGGAGCAGTTAACAGACAACTTCCAGACTTTAATAGATGCAGTTATTAAGGCTAAGCCGGCAGCTGCAAAGGGACAGTACATTAAGAGCTTGGTAGTAGCTTCTACAATGGGTCCTGGCGTAAAGCTGAATGTTACAAAGTACTAAGATTTAGCCATAACAGAGAAAAGAGTGTGAATGGATTTCCGATGTGAAGTGCATGCACACTCTTTTTTTCTTGCTTTTCAGACGTAATAATAGTAAAATTAAAATACTTGATACATCGAGAAAGTAATTTTACCAAGGGGGTACAAACAATGGAAAAGGAACAGATTGTAACGAAACTTACGGAAGTGATTCGTGACGTGTTACCGGAGTTGGATGAGGTAGACTTGCATGCCAATATGGTAAATGAATACGGCGTAAATTCCGTATCTTTGATTCGTTTGCTCGTAGCGGCAGAAAGCAAGTTTGATATTTCATTTACAGATTATGAGCTTGCTCTCAGTGATTACGATTCTTTTAGTGATATTGCAGCATTGATCGCAGAAAAATTAGCATAGATTGGGAGGAACAGCAAAATGGCAGATATGAAAAAATTACCGGTAACATATCCAATGATTACATCTTGGCAGTGGCATGCGACACTGTTTTCTATTCTTTCAGATGATGAGAATGCAAAGAAGTGGATTTTCAGCAACTATATTCAGCTTCGATGCTATAATATTCAGGAGATTTTCACAGGTGACGATATGCTTCTCGCAGATATGATGCCTGGAAGCAGTGCATTGAAGCAGTGCCCGTATCTTATGTTCTCGCTGCTTACAAAAGAGCAGATTCAGAGCTATTGCGGAAACATCATTGACTTCATCATCAAGACAATTGATCTGAACGGATATGTATATGGAGTATTCGATGAGGCAAAGATTTTGTGTGATGCAGAGGTTGATTACAAGTTCCCTCATGAGTTGTTTATTTATGGATACAATCGTGATGAGGAAGTATTCTATGTAGGCGACTTCACATTCCAGGATCATTATTCTTATAACACAGTCAGCTTCTCTGATTTAGAGCGCGGCTATGAGGTTATCACAGAGCAGGATGACCATGTATTTAAGGATGACCATAAGGGTGGACGTGGATTGTATGTTGTAATGAAGAATACGGAGCATCCAATCTATGAAGTAGATATTGAACTGATCAAACAGACAATCAGTGAATATCTGAATTCCCAGGATACAAAGGATCATTTCCGTATGCTCCGTAACCGTTTTGATGATACAACATTCGGTATCAAGGTTTATGACAAGGTTCTTTCCCAGATAGAAAAGCAGCTGCATGCAGAGGAACCGGACTTCGATATCCGTGCATTGCATGTCATGTATGACCATAAGGTTTTGATGTTAGAGCGTATTAAGTATCTGATGAATCATGGATTCCTGAAATACAATGAGAATACGATCAGCGAGTACCAGACAGTTGTCCGTAATATGCTGACTGCGCGTAACCTGCTTGTCCGTATCTCTATCACAGGTGAGATCGAGTCAGCTGTCCGCTTCAAGAACTATTTTGAACTTGCAAGAGAAAAGGAAATCAGTACATTGTTCCGTATCCTTGCAGAACTGGAAGATAAATAATATGACAAAGATTCATGTATCTGTTGTAAAAGTAAATCGTGAATACATAGAACAACATTTTGATGAATTGGTCGAACGCTTATACCCGGAACGAAAGTCCCGGGTATTGGCTTTTCGTAGACGGGAACCGGCATATACCTCGATTGTTGCAGGCTTAATGTTACAGACACTTGTAGAAGAGAAGCTTGGCATAGCTCCGCAGGCATTGGTACTAGAAAAAAATGAGAATGGAAAGCCGACAGTACAGGGACATCCAGAGTTTTACTTTAATCTCTCCCATGCGGGGGATTATGTTGTGCTTGCATATGGGGATGTGCCGCTGGGGGTTGATATCGAGCAGATCCGGGAAAAGGATAATCTGCGTGTAGCCAGACGTTGCTTTACCGAGCGGGAGTATGCTTATGTATCCGGACAAAAAGAGGTAGTATCTCAGGAGCCGGCAGATTCGCATGGTGGTTTGGCGAAAAAATTGAGGTTCAAGCCGGATGACAGTCTGTGTGCAGAACGGTTCTTTTATCTGTGGACGATGAAAGAGTCATATCTGAAGCTTACAGGCGACGGAATCAGCGTGCCGCTCAATTCCTTTGAAATCGATCTGGTGCAGAAGGCTGTCATTGGAACGCCGTACCGGTACTTTATGCTTCGAATGGATGATTATTGGATTTCTGTCTGTGCGGAGGAAGACTGTATGGTGGAATATAGTCTGGATTCCTGCATCCGCTTTTGAGATGGTTGGTTATGCCGGTTTTACGGAGACATTTACTGTTTGTTATGTTTGGACTTTTTGAGGATTTTGATATTGGCTTCAATTTTGTTAAGAAAACGCTTGACATTTGGTCTAAACTACGGTAGAATATCATCTGTTGTGAGACACAACACAGATGCGGTCGTAGCTCAGCTGGATAGAGCACTTGGCTACGGACCAAGGTGTCGGGAGTTCGAATCTTCTCGGCCGCATACCTTAAAGCTTTCCAATTTATTGGGAAGCTTTTTTTGCGCGTTCCTACAAGCACTGCACACCTGCATGCACGCGATTCGTGCGAGTTTACTCGCAAACGAATCAGCGTGCATGCAGGTGTATAGCGCGCCAGCGCGATACGAACATGGAGCGAAGCGGAATGTGAGTATGTGCAGTGCTATATATTTAATAAGGCAGATAAGACGAGAGATTCAATCTTTAATTTTATAGTTAATATGCGAGCCATCAAAATGTAAATAAGGATGCAACATATAACGAATTCTCAAGCAGACCATTGGAGCACATCAGCACTTAACGAGGAAAGTGACAATTCGTAGAATTGATACTTTGCGAGTTTAGTGTCTGCTATGTGCGGAAGTGAGCGAGAGGAGACGCCCATGGAACGAAGTTCCATTTAGCATGGCGTCGACGATGTGCCGCAGAGCGAAGCGATGGGGCGTTACCCGCGCGGGTCTGCGGAGAATTACGTTGTATGTTGCATCCTTAAAATATATTAAATGGCTCGCATTCCAAAGCAGAAAATAAAAAGACGATCGAACCTCGACCGTCTTATAAACTGGGCTACCAGGATTCGAACCTGGAAAATGCTGGAGTCAGAGTCCAGTGCCTTACCATTTGGCGATAGCCCATCATTATGAAGTTTGGAGACTCTTTTGTGTCTCACAAGTTGGTATTATATTACATGTCTATTGAAAATGCAACCCTTTTTTTAAAAAAAGTTACAAAAAGTTGAAATACGCTACAAAACGCCACACTTGTCAGGAATTGGATAAATAATTGTTTGACAAACGGAAACAAATACTATATGATTGCATACGTTGAACGCTAGGAGAAAACAAAGATTTTTGTAAATCAATTGCGTAGTGAACAACCATTTGAAAGGAAGTAAGTATGAGCAGCGTAATATATGTGGTTCCGTGGGCCATTTGTGATACAGAAAGCATATATGTGAAGAAAGTCAAGGGCGACGATGTGCAGGTGCCGGAGAAGGGCAGTGAGTTTAATTCATGGTGCATCCGTAATGTGATTGCAAGCCCGGATCGCAGAACAAAGGATACGTATGCGGTTGTGGATGTATTCAATGGCTATAAGGAAAAGATGAATGAGAAAGGCATGTCTGTATTTTCACTTACAAATTCGCCGGATGTTTTACTGGATATGGGATTTGTAAAGGCAGATGAGACAGAGACATCCTTTATAAAGAATAAAGTATTGAAGTTGAATAAGGACAAGAAAAAATAGACCACGCATGTTTGTGGTCTTTTTTTAGAAAGTAGGGAAATATGATAGAAATTGGAAAATGGAATGATCTGAAAGTCATTCGTTCAAAAGACTTTGGAATATATCTCGGAGAAGAGGATAGTGCAACCGCGGATACGGTTCTGCTTCCAAGAAAACAGGTGCCGGAGGGCGTGAAAGCGGGCGCATTCCTGCGAGTCTTTATTTACCGGGATTCACAGGATCGGATCATCGCAACAACGAATACACCGTTGATCACCGTAGGAGAAGTGAAGAAGCTGCAGGTGAAGAGTGTGACAAGCTTAGGCGCATTTATGGATTGTGGACTGGAACGTGATGTGCTGCTTCCATTTAAGGAGCAGACGGCGAAAGTGGAGACTGGAAAGTCCTATCTGGTGCGAATGTACGTGGATAAGTCCGGACGACTGGCAGTATCGATGAAGGTTGGTAAGGAATTGCAGCCAATCGAGGGTTACGAGGAGGGACAGGATTTCGTAGGAACGGTGTATGAATTCAAGAAAGATTTCGGCGCATTTGTTGCAATCGACGACAAGTATCCGGGGCTGATTTATGCAAGTGAACTGTATGCGCCGGTGCGTGTCGGTGATGAGGTGCATGGCAGAATCGTGAAGATCCGTCCGGATGGAAAGGCAGATCTTGCATTGCGGAAACTGGCATATGCACAGATGGAAGAGGACAGTGAGATGGTATATGCCGTTATAAAGAGTTATAAGGGCGTTTTGCCGTTTACAGATAAGGCAGATAAGGATATAATCAAGAAAGAGTTCGGACTCAGTAAAAACGCATTTAAACGCGCCTGTGGACGTCTCTTGAAAGAGGGAAAGATCCGCATTACGGAGAAGACAATTGAACTCGTTGATTAGATAATATTTATAGGAGGTACTTATATTATGAAGACAGTGATTCAGACACCTAAGGCACCGGCAGCAATCGGACCGTATTCCCAGGCGATTGTGGTGGGAGATATGATTTATACATCAGGTATGATTCCGATTATTCCGGAGACCGGTGAGCTTGAGACTGGTGATGTCAAGGCACAGGCAAAGCAGGCAATCGGAAACCTGATCGCGTTGTTGAATGAGGCGGGCAGTGATGCGGAGCATGTGGTAAAGACTACGGTATTTATTAAAGATATGAATGATTTTGCTGCAGTGAATGAAGTATATGCAACATTTTTTGAGAAGGACTGTCCGGCACGTTCCTGTGTAGAGGTGGCAAGACTTCCAAAAGATGTGAAGATTGAAATCGAAGCAATTGCACTCAAAAAATAATAAAATAAGCATTTTGAACAGTTAAACCAAGCAAAATCACTCGATTATGCTATTTTCTGCTTGCATAATTACATATGAGTGGTAAAATAAAGGGCAGATAATACGCATGAGGGAAAGGAAGTAATAGATCATGAGCAAAAATATTGATTGGTCTTCACTTGGCTTTGGCTATGTGCAGACAGACAAGCGTTTCGTATCAAACTATAAGAACGGTGCATGGGATGACGGCGTGCTGACTGAGGATGCAACAGTTAATCTGAGTGAGTGTGCCGGAGTCCTTCAGTATGCACAGACCTGTTTTGAAGGTTTGAAAGCATATACAACAGAGAAGGGACAGATTGTGATTTTCCGTCCTGACTTAAATGCATCCCGTATGGCAGATTCCTGCAAGCGTCTGGAGATGCCTGTATATCCGGAAGATAAGTGGGTTGATGCAGTCGTGAAGACAGTTGAGGCGAATATTGACTGGGTACCACCATATGGTTCAGGTGCAACCTTGTACATCCGTCCGTATATGTTCGGCAGCAATCCGGTTATCGGTGTAAAGCCTGCAGATGAGTATCAGTTCCGTGTATTCTGTACACCGGTTGGCCCTTACTTTAAGGGCGGTGCAAAGCCAATTGTAATCCGTGTCAGTGATTATGATCGTGCAGCACCTCATGGAACAGGTCATATCAAGGCTGGATTGAACTATGCTATGAGCTTATACCCAATCGTTGATGCACATAACCAGGGATTTGCAGAGAATATGTATCTGGATGCTGCAACACGTACAAAGGTAGAGGAGACAGGTGGAGCAAACTTCATCTTTATTACAAAGGATGGCACATTGGTTACACCAAAGTCAGACAGTATCCTTCCTTCTATCACTCGTCGTTCTCTGATGGTTGTTGCAGAGAAGTACCTTGGCATGAAGGTAGAACATAGAGAAGTTTACTTCGATGAGGTAAAGGATTTCGCAGAGTGTGGTCTGTGTGGTACAGCTGCTGTTATCTCTCCGGTTGGAAAGATCAACGATCACGGCAAGGAAATCTGCTTCCCAAGCGGTATGGATGAGATGGGACCATACATTAAGAAGCTGTATGATGCTCTGACAGGTATCCAGATGGGACGAATCGAAGCACCGGAAGGCTGGATCAAGGTAATCAAGTAATTTATGAATAAAAAAATATTAACCATTACAATTCCCTGCTATAATTCGCAGGACTATATGAAAAAGTGTGTCGATCACGCATTGATTGGTGGCGAACTTGTGGAGATATTGATCGTGGATGACGGCTCTACAGATGACACGGCGCAGATTGCAGATGCCTATGCAGAGAAGTACCCGACAATTGTAAAGGCAATTCATAAAGAAAATGGTGGGCATGGCGATGCGGTGAATACCGGTATCGCTCATGCAACCGGAGTTTATTTCAAGGTTGTTGACAGTGATGACTGGCTTGACAAAGAGGCCTACAAACAAGTGCTGAAGGTCTTAAAGAAGATTGTGGAAGATGAGAAGGATTTGGATGTCCTGCTCTCAAACTACATCTATGACAAGGTAGAACGTCGGAAGAAGCGCGTGATGCGTTACCATGGTGCTTTGCCGGAGAAACGGATCATCAGTTGGGAAGACAGTCGGATCCGGTTCAATAAGTTCCAGTATGTACTGATGCACTCAGTCATTTACCGGACACAGCTGCTGAAAGATTGCGGTTTGAAGCTTCCGAAGCATACATTTTATGTGGATAATCTCTATATATTTGAACCGATGATTCATGTGAAGAAGCTGATGTACCTGAATGTTGACTTATATCATTATTATATAGGCAGAGAAGGACAGTCGGTCAATGAGAAGACGATGATGAAGCGGATTGATCAGCAGATGTTTGTCAATCGGACGCTGATTCAGTTTTTCAGTGAGAACCGAAAAAATCTCCCATCACAGATGTACCGGTTTTTGTTCCAGTACTTAGATATGATGATGTGCGTTGCATCAAGTATCTGTGTTGTATCAAAGGACAAAGAGCTGTATAAGAAGAAAAAAGAACTGTGGAAGTATCTGAAGGATACAGACGCAGAATTATACAAGGAACTTCGTACAACGTTGTTCGGTATCACATTCAATCTGCACGGACCAACGGGCAGATGGTTCGCAAGAACCGGATATCGTGTAATCCAGAAGTTGTTTGGATTTAATTAGAAGATAAACAAAAATTCCGAAGCTTGTTTATAACAAACTTCGGAATTTTTGTTTTATCAAAAAACTATGAAACGAACAGTTATTACATTTCTTTCTGTTTTGTTCTTCCCCAAGGAATCACATAGACAATTGGATAGAGGATTGCTGCCATTGCAAATGCACCGATGACATCCCACACCGAATGTTGCTTCAAAAACATCGTGGATAAGATAATCAGAATACCAATGACTGTTGCAATCACTTTGATCCATGCTTTATCTTTTACACCTTTGCTCCTGTATAGGGCAACGAGACAACCAAGTGTGTTAAATACGTGCAGACTTGGGAATACGTTCGTGCTTGTGTCTGTCTTATACAGCATCTTGACGAGTCTTGCACACAGGTTATTGTTGTAGGAGATATCCTGCCGCAGATCCAGACCATTGTGCCAGATGGTGCAGATGATCAGGAAAATCGTCATGCCGCTGAACAGATACGCACAACATTGATAATATTCTTTCTTGGAATAGAAAAATTCATAGCCGACAATCGCCGGGACGAACAAAAACCACATAAAATAGGGGATAATAAAATATTCACAGAACGGAATCTTGTAATCAACCGGCATCGATACGAGATGAAACTCTGTGGTTACTGTTTTCTCCAGCCACATGAACCATGGCATATAGATTGCGACGTATAACAGTGTCCATATATGATTATACTTTTTTAAAAACGTAGGACTTTTTTTATTCATATGGTCCGGATACCCTTTCTTTTGTGCTGCATAGAAAACCGAAAGGATATCCAGCCGGTGAATTCACATGCATTTAAAACTGCCACTTTCAAATGTAGACAAATGGTAGTATATCATGCTTCTTCGGAATGTGCAATCGCAGCACCGACAAATCCTAAGAATAATGGATGTGCCTTGTTCGGACGGCTCTTAAACTCCGGGTGTGCCTGTGTCCCGATGAACCAAGGGTGATCCGGAAGCTCGATCATTTCAACGATATGTCCGTCCGGAGACAGACCAGACAGGAGCATGCCGTGATCCGTCAGAACCTTTCTGTAATCGTTGTTTACCTCATAACGATGTCTGTGACGCTCGTTGATGTGATCGGTGCCATATAACTGGTATGCTTTGGAACTCTTGTCGAGTACGCAAGGATAAGAACCAAGCCGCAATGTTCCGCCTAAGTCTGTGACACCATTCTGGTCAGGCATGATATGGATGACCTGATGGCTGGAGCTTGGGTTGAACTCAGAGCTGTTCGCATCCGGATAACCGACAACATTTCTTACGAACTCCACGATGGTAAGCTGCATACCCAGACATAAGCCAAGGTAAGGAATCTTGTTTTCCCGTGCATAGGTGATTGCTTCAATCATACCTTCGATACCACGGTCACCGAAACCGCCGGGTACTAAGATGCCGGATACATCGCCTAAGATTTCTGCGACATTTTCCTTCGTGACAAGCTCAGAATCGACCCACTTGATCTCAACATCCGCACGGTGCGCGACACCGGCATGCTTCAGGGATTCTACGACAGAGATGTAAGCGTCATGCAGGCTGACATATTTTCCAACCAAAGCGACGCGCACCTTCTTCTGTGGATGCTTCCAGTTGTCAACCATGGCGATCCAGTCATCAAGATCCGGTGCCGGGCATGGAATGTGGAGACATTTGCAGGCTGCATCAGCAAGCTTCTCGTGCTCCATAGCAAGAACCACTTCGTATAATACATCCACGTCCAGATTCTGGATGACACATTCGCTTGGAACGTTACAGAAGCTGGCAATCTTATCTTTAATTGCTTTGTCTAACGGAAGATCGGAACGGCAAACTAAGATATCCGGCTGGATACCAAGCGACTGACATGTCTTTACGCTTGCCTGTGTCGGCTTTGTCTTCAGTTCGCCGGATGATTTTAAGTAAGGAATCAGTGTGACGTGGATCATGATACAATTTTCATGTCCGACATCCAACTGAAACTGACGGATGGCTTCCATGTACGGTTGGCTCTCGATATCGCCGACAGTACCGCCAACTTCGATGATTGCAATCTCATCGTCTTTTGCATCTGGATTGCGATAGAAACGATCTTTGATTTCGTTTGTAATATGCGGAATGATCTGAACGGTATGACCGCCGAAGTCACCACGACGCTCCTTGTTCAGAATGCTCCAGTAAACCTTTCCGGTTGTCACGTTGGAACCCTTGTTCAGACTCTCGTCGATAAAACGCTCGTAGTGTCCAAGATCCAAATCGGTTTCTGCACCGTCATCTGTTACAAATACCTCGCCATGCTGAATCGGATTCATAGTTCCCGGATCCATGTTGACATATGGATCAAATTTTTGGCTGATTACCTTGTAGCCGCGCGCCTTCAACAGGCGTCCAAGTGATGCCGCGGTAATACCCTTACCGAGCCCGGATACAACGCCGCCGGTGACAAAAATGTACTTTACTGCCATAGCTCATTCCTCTTTCTGTTTGATTTTTATATTTTCATTCTATTTACTTAAGAAAAATTCAAAAATTATTATAAACGAAAAGGAAAACGAAGTCAATTACAAATGATTAGAATAAAACATAAGTTGGAAGATGCGGTTATCCTTTGGGTTCTGACGGAATAAATATTTGCCGGATTTGCCCATTTTACGGTAGGATTTTACGTCCTGATACTTCGTTACAATGTTCAAAAACGGTTGCTTTTCTTCCGGTACATGGTAGATCCGTTCAAATGCTTTTGCCTGTCTGGAGATATGTCCGCCGTTCGTGCGGCTCTGCTTTAAGCGGCGGAAGAATCTGGAATAGCCGGAAGGGGCTGCTGCACCGAGCGCATTTCCCGCATGCTGACGGTACTTGTAATGCGCTGCGCTGTCATAGCAGACTTCGCCGAAGCACGAAGCAACAAGATAGAGCCACCAATCATGCATATAGATATCCTGAGGCATGCTGATCCGGATATAAGACATAAGAGCCTGGTTAAATACGATACTGGCACCGCGTGCGATGTTCTCAATCAATGCATTCCGGAAGTCGGGAACCAGCTCTCTGCCTGCGGTCTGCATGGATTCCGGAAGCAGATTCAGTGCATCGTCGGTATTCCACGCGTCACAACAGTAGAGAAGCGGTGTTGCAAATGTGCGAATCTGGGAATCATGCTTCTTTTTTTTCGGCGATTTTGATTTGCGCATCTGTTCGAGTTTCTGACAGGCGATGGAAAGCTTATCTTCATCCCACACATCATCTTGATCGGAGAGGGCATAGAAATCCACATCCGGGTCGGATAATTCGAACAGACGAAAGAAAGAAGCGACCACGCCGCAGTTTTCGCCGCTTAGATATTGCATGTTGTCATGGAGTGCGGCATAGGCACGCAGGATATTCACGGTGCCATCGGATGAACCGTCGTCACGGACGAACAGCTTCACGGCAACATTTTTCTGATTCAAGATACTGTCTAATTGTTCTTTTAAATAAGCTTCGCCATTGAAAGTAGATAGCAGAACCTGAACTGTATACATAATAGTCTCCTTTTATAAATGCAATGTCGTAGACCGTTAATTGGTCAACTCTGTATAAATCGTAGTCATAAGCTTGTGTACAAGCGATATATCAAAGTATTTTCTGCAGTTGACCTGATTTTCCGCGCCGAGTGCCTGTGCCAGTGCCGGATCATCGAGGATTTTGTTCGTCTTCGCTGCATATGCGTCTACATCCTTCGTTGGAAGCAGGTAATGCTTGCTGCGGGTATGAGGTTCCGAAGCAAGTAAGTCGCGGTTCCCACGGATGTCCGATGCAATGATGGGGAGCCCGGCAGCCATTGCCTGCATAACAGCGACAGATAAGCCCTCCTGAAAACTTGTAAATAAGAACAGATCCGCACAGCGATACAGATCCAGAACATCCGTATGATAGCCGGCAAAAAATACACGGTCAGCAATCTGCAGCTCCTGTGCCAGTTCTTTTAACGACGGTTCGAGAATGCCTTTGCCACAGATGGCAAGGATTGCATCGTCCCGGTCGGCCTTCGCAAATGCACGGATGGCAGTTGCAACGTTCTTGCGGGGGATCAGCTCTGCGACCGTCAGTATAATCTTCTTGTCAGGGGGCAGACCGAACCGTCTGCATACCTCCGTTTTATTGACACGGATAGAAGCAATCGCGTCCGTATCCACGCCAACACCGGGAACATGGTGTACGTTTGGATGGTGGAACTTCTGCTTTGCTGCCAGGTAATCCTCCTGATTGAGCGTAATCAGACAATCCGTTACGTGGGACAGCCATTTCTCAACATTATAATATAGGATATAATTCTTGAGACCTGCACCGCGGAAAAAGTGAAATCCGTGAACAAAATAGATGACTTTCGTACCATCTTCTTTGCGGGATTTTTTCGCGGCAAGGCGGCCAACCACGCCGCCAAATGGTGTCTGTGTATGCACGATCCGGCAAGGGTGGTTCCGCATATATCGCTTCAGAATCCGGATGGATTTGAATGCCTTTCCAAGCTCGGTTACCTTTCGGGGAATCGGCAGATCGATGATCTCGATATCCTGTGCGGCAAGCTCGTTTGCAAATGCGTGGATACGTTCCGCGGTGCTTGAATTTCCCTCCTGAAAATTCGCGGCAACCGAAATCGTGTATCCCATATCCTGCAAAATCCGGATGTTGTCCTTATTAAAATGATCAATCATTGATGCGGAATTCGCAATCAATAAGGCGTGTTTTTCCATATAATAACGTCCTGTTTATATTCTTGTAATCTTATTGTGACCATATGTGGAAAACTGTGATACAGATTTCCACAACTAATATGAATTATACTACAAAATGGAATTCAATACAATTCAATACATTTCAATACAATGCAAGACATCTGGATAATGTACAATGTGTGTTATGGCAATAATGTATAAAATAACCGAGAGCAGAATGATAAAATATGCTATACTTTTAGATTGGATTTAGAAACGAATAAAAATAGGTGTTATGTTATACAAGGAGAAATTACCATGAAATTTGCACATATTGCAGACGTTCATCTTGGAACGAGAAGAGAAACACCATATCTGTATGATGGATTCTTGAATTTTATTGATTATATGGAATTGCATCCAGTGGACATGATCTTTATTACCGGTGATTTGTTTGATCATGTACCAACGAGGGAGGATATTGTATTTGTCGATACACAGCTGGCGCGATTGGATAAGACGGATATTCTTTATGTGACAGGAGAATGTGACTATCTGGGAAAGGAAAGCGTTCTCTGGAATTATGAGTTTGTATCGCGGATGTATCTGCTTGATTGTGAGGATATCCATAATCATGTGCCGGAGGGGGAACGTGCCAAACGCAATTCCTATGCAGAAGGAATCATGGATAGTCTGCATTTTGAAAAATACAATGTAGATATTTATGGCATTTGCCAGTATAGTGCCCGGAATGAGCGAAATGATTTTGACAGTGTGTATGCCAGAAATCTCCGGGCAATCAATATCTTTCTTGGACATGGAGGCAGTGCAAATGTCTGCCCGTTTGAGGTTGAAGATTTCGGAGGAAAACATTTTGGATATATTGGGCTTGGACATAAGCACCAATATCTGGCATTTGAAAAACAGCATGTATATTATCCGGGAAGCTTAGAGCCAATCAATGAGGATGAAACCGGGGAACATGGGTTTATCTATGGATATATTGACAAGCAACTGACAAGTGTAAAATTTGTTCCAATTGCAATGCGACGGTTTGAGGAGAAGAAAGAAGAAAAAACAGAAATTGATTATGAATTGTTGCAGGAACTAAATCAGAAGAATGCTTTTGGAAAACGGTTGCAGGAACTTGAGCAGATGAAGATCAGACAGGCACGGGCGGTAAAGAAAAAATATGCGGATGGTATGCTGGAGAACTTACAGGAGCTGACAGGAAAACAGACATTATCCACATATACGCCGACACAGGTTGCAGAGGCGTGGACAGAGCTGCAGGCGCAATTAAAGGCAGAGCTTCAGTCCCTGCAGCAGGAAATTTATGTAAATGAGCAGGAACAGGCGGAACTAGAAGAGAAACTTCTGGCGTGTCCGGATCAGACGGGCATGACAAATGTGCTGCATGAGGATATCGGAAGGCTGCAATTTAATCTATCAAAGTTAGAGTTTGAAGATCAGCAGGTGGACAAGAAGTACAGCCGTAGACGGATTGGGTTTGTCTTGTGGATCGATACACCGCTTGCAATCGTGTTGGCATTACTTGTGACGATTGGAATGATTGATGTATTCTTTATGCAGGCATGGGATGCATGGTTTCGGCTTGTGACAAGTCTGATTGGATTTGAAATTGTATTTACGGTGCTTGGTTTTTGTGTGTATAATATGACAAAGAAGCTACGGAAGAAGCTATTTGGCACAGAGATTCCGGTGGAGACACATGCGCGGCTGCAAAGTCAGATTCGTCTACTGGAGGGTCAGATTCATGATCTGCAATTGGAAGAAAGTTCAAGATTTTTAGATCAGAAAAATTATGACGAGAATAGCCGTAGGATGAAAGAGGTACAGAAGCAGTATCAGCAGCTGTTGGAACTGTCAGAAGTGATTTTGCTTGTATTGGATGTGAATGCAAACAAGACAGTAAAAGAATAAAAAGTATAAATAGATATGGAATTACAGAAATTATACAGCAAGGTGCGGCAGGCGGTAGATGCTTACCGGATGATTGAAGATGGAGATAAGATTGCAATCGGTATTTCCGGTGGCAAGGACAGTCTGACGCTCCTGTATGCACTGGCTGGAATGCGAAAATTTTATCCGAAGAAATATGACGTCGTGGCGATCACGGTTGATACCGGTGTAGGAGAATATATGGAACGTACCGGGGAAAACGATGCAGATGCCGGGGCTGGTGCACAAGCGAATCGGCAGATACTGGGAATGGATTTCTCTAAGGTGAAAGACTTGTGTGAGTCGCTGCAGGTTCCATATGAGGTTGTCAAAACGCAGATATTTCCGATTTTGATGGAGCGGCAGGAGAAGCGGATGTGTCCGCTCTGTGCGAAGATGAGGAAGGGTGCTTTCAATGAAGCAGCACTTCGACTAGGGTGCAATAAGATTGCATATGCGCATCATAAGGATGATGTTGTGGAGACGTTTCTGATGTCGCAGGTGTTAGAGGGGCGGGTGCATACATTTTCACCGGTGACACATCTCGATGGCACGGAGCTTGACCTGATAAGACCGCTTGCATATGTGACCGAGGCGGAGGTACGCGGCTTTATGCGACGGTATCAGCTTCCGGTGGTGAAGAATCTGTGTCCGGTGGATGGTGCAACGAAACGGGAGGCTGCGAAGCAGATGCTAGCGCGGATAGAGGAAGAATTTCCGAAGGCGAAAAGCCGGATATTCGCGGCAATTCAGAGAGACCATATTGATGGCTGGTAGAATGAAACAGAAAGACGAAAAAATCTAATTTATATGGAATTATGAATTGATTTTTTTTGCCATCTGTGCTATTATGTCAGATGTTGGATTGATTTCCAATTTTATCGGTGCGTGGCTCAGCTTGGTAGAGCGCTGCGTTCGGGACGCAGAGGTCGTGGGTTCGAATCCCGTCGCACCGATTTTTTTGTACCCTTTTTTTGTAGGAAAGGAGAAACCGGCATGAAGTTATTACTTGCAGAAGATGAAGTGGATATGTCCGAGGCGTTGGTCGATATTCTCACCTATCACAAGTATACGGTGGATGCTGTGTTTGATGGGGAAGAAGCACTCGATTACGCAACAATCGGCGAATATGACGGCATCATATTGGATATCATGATGCCGAAGATGAGTGGCTTAGAGGTGTTACAGAAGCTGCGGAGCCGCGGTGACCGGACCCCGGTGTTACTGCTTACGGCAAAGGCAGAGGTCGAAGACCGGATTGCAGGACTGGATATGGGGGCAGACGATTATCTCCCGAAGCCATTTGCGATGGGCGAGTTGCTTGCGCGCATCCGGGCGATGCTCCGGCGCAAGGAAGAATTTACTCCGGAGATCGTGAAATGCGGCGATCTTTCACTTAATATGCACACCTATGAATTAAGTGGAAATGGAAAATCATTTGTATTGCCGAAGCTGGTGGAACGGTAGATTCCTGCCCGATGCTTGCGTGGATCTTTGCAGATGAGAGCTATACGGAACTGTATCACACGTATTTTGATATATTTATCTCCGAGTATTTTGAAAGCGGATATTTCGAGAATTTGATTACCGAGACGGAGAATCTGATTGCTTCTTATGTCGAGCAGGATCCGACGAAATTCTGTAGCTACGAAGAGTTCGAGACAGGCGTGGATACGTTGAAATCATTCTGTCTGCTTCGGGCAGAGAGCATCCGCGGACAGTTAGATGGCACGATTCCATCTACAAGTGATGGGCAGCAGGAAGATGATTCCGCACTCATCGATGCCTCTTCCATTTCCCTTACGGATATGGGAAGCATGGGACATGGCGGTGGTACGCCGGACGATGGTGAGCAGCCGGATATGCCGGACGAGAATGGAGGACAGATGTCGGATGATGGTGACCGACCGGATATGTCAGATGAGAACGGTGGACAGATGCCGGGTGATGGTGACCGACTGGATATGCCGGACGAGAATGGAGGACAGATGCCGGATGATGGTGACCGACCGGATATGTCGGATGGCAACGGCGGGACACCGCCGGGGCGACCGGATGAAAAATCAGATGATACAACGTCAGTGCAATTTGAACAATAAAAACTTATCAGAAAATACAAAATAAAATAACAAAAATTAAGTGAATCAACCGGAAAAACTGTGAATGAAAAGACCAGCCGTTTCCGGTTGATTTTTTTAAGTTTCTATTGTATGTTTGACATAATTTGAAGGCAGAAATCTCATAATACAGATGAAAGAGAGTGAAGTAATGAATATATTTGATGTCGTAGGACCTGTGATGGTCGGGCCATCGAGTTCCCATACCGCAGGTGCTGTTAAAATAGGATATATCAGCCGGAAGCTGCTGGGTGAACAGCCGGTTTTTGCACGGATTTTGTTGTATGGAAGCTTTTTGACGACTGGAAAAGGACATGGTACACGGAAAGCACTTGTGGCGGGTTTGCTTGGAATGCAGCCGGACGATGCACAGATTCCGCAGGCGCTTACGCTTGCTGAAGAGCAGGGTATGCACATCGAATTCGGAGAGGCACAGTTAAAGGAAGCACACCCGAACACCGCACAGCTTTATCTGCAGGGACAGGATGGCAGAAGCCTGGAGATCATCGGACAGTCGCTGGGCGGCTCCCGGATTAATATTGCCGAGATCGATGGAATCGAGACGAATTTCTCCGGTGATTATCCAACACTTGTCGTACACAATCAGGATCAGCCGGGACACGTGGCGGAGGTAACGTCGATGCTTTCACATAAAGGCGTGAACATTGCTTACATGCAGTTGTACCGCTCCAGCCGTGGCGGAGAGGCAGTTATGGTCGTGGAATGCGATCAGGAGATCCCAAAGGAGGGAATTGACTGGCTGAAAAAAGTCGAGGGTGTGAAGAAGGTCACGTATCTCGGACACGATACGGAAGCTATGGATAAGGGAGGAACTGCAAGATGATAACGTATCATTCGATTCAGGATATATTGGAGCTGTGCGAGAAAGAACAGATGACGTTTGCGCAGGTGATCGAACATGCGGATATGGAAGAACGCGCCGTGACGCAGGAAGCTTCCTATGCGAAGATGCAGAGCATGTATGAGGCGATGCGCCATGCGGATGAAACCTATGATGCGAAGCTTACGTCAGCATCCGGGCTGGTCGGTGGCGATGGCGAGAAACTTCGCGCATACAACGAAGCAGGGAAGAATCTCTGTGGTGACTTCTTAGGTCTGGTGATGGAGAAGGCAATCAAGATGGCAGAGGGAAATGCGTGCATGCGTAGAATCGTTGCGGCACCGACCGCAGGTTCGTGCGGCGTGATTCCGGCGGTGTTCCTGACGGCGCAGGAGAAGCTTGCGTGTTCGGAAGAACAGATGGTGGCAGCGATGTACATTTCCGCAGGGGTAGGCGCCGTGATTGCAGAAAATGCTTCGATCGCCGGGGCGTCCGGTGGCTGTCAGGCGGAGATCGGTTCTGCATCTGCGATGGCAGCGGCAGGGCTATGCTTCCTGCAGGGTGGCACGAATGCAATGATCGCAAATGCGGCTGCGCTGGCGCTTAAAAATATGCTCGGGCTTGCATGTGATCCGGTCTGCGGACTCGTGGAAGTGCCTTGTGTGAAACGGAATGTTGCCGGAGCTGTCAATGCAGTAAGTGCGGCGCAGTTGTCTTTGGCAGGGATTAAGAGTGCGATTCCGGTGGATGAAGTGATCGACGCGATGCGCAGAATCGGAAATGAAATGTCTCCGAACATAAAAGAAACGGGTCAGGGTGGACTTGCAACCACCCCGACCGCGATTCAAATAGGAAAGAGTTTATAATTGTGAAGAAATATTTATTGTTTAAGGCTGTGTGACTGCATAACCCGAAAAGCTTGTAGTCGAATCTGTCTTATTTGCACATCCACCAAGCAGGGCGGTTGCAGGCATCGTTACTGTTACAAGTGGCAAAATGGATTTTTTCTTCATAAAATCACGTCCTTTCAAATTCATTTTGTTTTTGTTTACAATACGAAGTATAGAGGACGAACCTTAAATCAACCTTAGAATTCTGAAATTGTAGGAAAATAATAATCAAATATGCGAAACAGTGTTTCGCCTTTTTCGGGAAATTAGAGAAAAAAATCAAGTGGTGACAATTTGCCACCACTTGTGAAGAAAATCAACCATATTTAACTTACTTCGCATCCTTCTTCCGTACCGCTAGTGCCGGAACCAGTCCGATCACGAAAGGTACGATCCAGGTGAATAACCGGTAGATTACAAGTGCGGCTGCTACGGCATCGCCGTCCGGAATGACACAGGCGAAGAACAACGCGAATACAAAGTCAAGCGTACCGACACCGGATGGTGCCAGCATGACACAGCCAACCATGTTGCAGACGGCAGTAAGTCCCAGACAGGTTGCAACTGTGACAGAATAACTTCCGGCAAAGAAAATTCCCGGAATTGCATACCAGCATGCGAATTTGAAGAAATCCAAACAAACGACAGTCAGAAACAATCGCTTATCTTTCCATACGATGCGCCCTTGTTCCTGCAGATAGTCGATGGAAACCTGCGCTTTATCCAATAGCGGATACAGACGGCTCTTTTGTTTCACAAGCTTTCGAGCCAGCTTCATGATCAGATCGGAGAATTTCTTGGAAACCGTTAATATAAACAAAAACAGACAGATCAATGAAATCACAACAGCCCCGGCAAACATATACCATGCGTATTTGCGGATGCCACTGTGCCCGCTCAGAATCAGAAGGAGAAATGACACAACGCCGAATAAACCAATCGTAATTTTCTGGAATGTATATTGTGCGAGGGACATGCCGGTTGCGGTACTCACGCGGATGCCATGCAGATTATAATAATAAAGCTGTGCGACTCCGGTTCCGCTTCCAAGTGTTGCAATCCGGAAAAATGTACACAGGTATGCACAGGTGATTCCCTGCCATACAGATAAACGATGGTCGCAGGTGTTCGTCATTTCGCTGATGATACAGCCTTCCGCGATGAAATACAGATTTCCAAGCAGCAGACACACAACCAGTTTCCATACAGGAGTTATTTGGATTTCTTCCAACGCTTCCTGCATCAGATTCTGATTTTTATAGCATACAAAAGCAATCAGTGCAAAGATAACCAACCATTTTGCGATGCTTTTTAATACCATTTTCTGATTTTTATCTGACTGATGTGTATCGTCCATTTTGTTCCCCCATTATATGGAAATAAAAGATAATAGCGTTATTTTAGTATGTTTGTCCAATCTTTGCAAGATATATTCCTGTTTTCACATTTTTCTCACAAATACATACAATGAAGTATACAAAAAGAATGTAAGAGGTAACCAGTTTGGATTCTTATAGAAATTATGGCTGCGGCAGAGGCCGTGTCATGAATCCGCGCGGCACAAATAGCTGCTATCCGTGTTCAGGTACCGGTCGCTGTGTGATGCCGGGCGATACGATGTGCCGGAAACCATCCATGCCGGATTGTGGTTGTGGCGATAAATTATCCATGTCAGATTGCGGTTGCGGTAATAAGCCATCCATGTCAGATTGTGGCTGCGGAAATAAACCATCCATGCCGGATTGCGGTTGCAAGGAATTGCCGATGAAATCAGATGGTGGGTGTGCATCCATTCCACGCAGAAATAACTGCAGATGCGGAGATCCAAATGAACATATGCGGCACATGCCGGTTGGTATGGGCTATGTTCCAATGCAAAAATGGGAGGAAATGTATGATCCTGCGACGGCATTGTGTCAGGGTACAGCTTTTCCATCTTTAAATCTGATTTTCTGCGGGAAAAGGGGGTAACGGATCATGAAACCTATGTGTAAAGCAGAGCTTCGACAGTTTATCGATCAGGTTTCCTTTATGATCGATGATATTACCTTATTTTTAGATACACATCCGGACTGCCGGGAAGCAATAGATGCCTACAATCATTTCAAGATGATGCGGTGCGATGCAGTATCTGACTATGTGAAGCAGTATGGTCCGCTCAACCGTTATGATGTGGACACGTGCGATGATTGGAATGCATGGATCGATGGTCCATGGCCTTGGGAAGGAGCGTGTGGTTGTTAAATGTGGATTTATGAAAAGAGACTTCAATGTCCTGTGAATATCAAGGAGACAAATGCGAAGCTGGCACAGGCGATAATTTCACAATATGGCGGCCCTGACGGGGAAATGGGCGCATCCATGCGGTATCTGTCCCAGCGGTATGCCATGCCATACAAAGAGTGTCAGGCAACTCTGACCGATATCGGAACGGAGGAACTCGGCCATCTGGAGATCGTTGCATCTATCATCTACCAGTTGACAAAGAATCTTTCTATGGAAGAAATCAAAGCCTCCGGCTTTGACAAATATTATATCGATCACACGATTGGTATCTGGCCGCAGGCAGCGGGAGGTATTCCGTTTAATGCCTGTGAATTCCAGAGCAAGGGGGATACGATTACCGACCTGTACGAGGATCTGGCGGCTGAACAGAAGGCACGCAGTACCTACGACAACATCCTCCGATTATGTAAGGATTATCCGGATGTCTACGAGCCGATCAAATTCCTGCGTGCACGTGAAGTAGTGCATTTCCAGCGGTTTGGTGAAGCACTTCGCCTGGTGCAGGATAAATTGGATGAGAAGAATTTCTATGCATTCAATCCGGCGTTTGACCGTTCGGCACCTTGCGTGGATAAGAAGAAATGTAATTGTGAGAAATAAGGATTTCTCGGGACTTAAGCCAATATAAAAAGGGACTGCCATGTAATGGGAATGGCAGTCCCTTGATTTCGGGGTACTGTGTGCTTTGAACTTTCACTCCTGCAGTGTATAAAATAACTTCGTCTCATCCACAATCCGATAGTTCCCATCGGTATAATCGACGATCATCACATTGCAGTTTTGCTGTAATCCGCCTGACCAAAAATCTTTGATCCCGTGTTTCTTAATATAAGACATGATTCCTTTGTTGAGGGCACCGTGTGCAACGATCATCACACGCTCGCAGGAATCAGCGAGCGGTTCAATCTTATCCTGCATAAAATCCCCGGCACGCGCGATCAGGTGCGGAAGCGTCTCTGCGTCGTCCGCAGGCACATACAATTCCGGCTGCTTGAAGAAGTAGCGGAAGGTAAGGGATTCGTCCTTGATCAGCTCTGAGAAGTTCTGACCTTCAAAATGTCCGAACGATAATTCGCGCAGCCGGTCATCGGTTTCAATCTCGATGTCGCGTCCATTCCGGATCAGACAAGCTGTTTCATAGGCACGTTTTAGGGGACTGGAAAATATTTTATCAATCCTTGTGTCCATTAATGCCGCGCCTGTCAGCCGTGCAACCTCGCGGCCTTTTTCACTTAATTCGATATCCTCACGTCCTTGCAGACGTTTCTCACGATTCCACAGGGTTTCCCCATGCCTTACAATGTATATTTCCATCTATTAATCTCCATTCTATATAGAATTACCACAATTGTAGCTGCATATATAGATTGCAACTACAGAAGCCTGTAGTTAAATATTCTCAATCTGCCAGTCGATTGGAGCGACACCATGTCTCTGCAAAAATTCGTTCGCCTGACTGAAATGCTTACAACCGAAGAATCCACGGTAGGCAGAAAGTGGTGATGGGTGAGGTGCTTTTAAAATCAAATGATTTGGATTATCCAGCATGGCTGCTTTTTTTTGTGCGAAGCTTCCCCACAACAAAAATACGATTGGCTGGTTCTGCTTGTTGACAGCGCGAATTGCCGCGTCTGTAAATTCCTCCCAGCCCATGCCCTGATGGGAGGCAGCCTGATGTGCCCGCACGGTTAAAACCGCATTGAGCAGAAGAACGCCCTGCTTGGCCCATTTGACAAGGTAGCCGTTGTTTGGAATATAACAACCGACATCGTCATGTAATTCCTTATAGATATTGACCAGTGACGGGGGGATATCCACGCCCGGTTTTACAGAGAACGAAAGTCCGTGCGCCTGTCCGGGACCATGATAAGGATCCTGACCGATGATGACACATTTTACATCTTTTAACGGTGTCAGATGAAATGCGTTGAAGATATCATCTCCAGGTGGATAGATTGTGTGGGTGCTGTATTCCTTACCGACAAAATCAAACAGCTTTCGATAATAAGGCTTATCATATTCCGGTGCCAAAACCTTGGCCCAGTCATTTCGGATTGGTGGCATAATACTCTCCTTTGTAAATGCTGCCGGCAGGAAGCAGGCAGTTATCAATCTATGGATTTTCGTTAGTACTAGATTATCACAACTGCCAGAAGAATACCACAGGGATTTTCTCTATATAATAGGAAATATTTTGTAGATATAAATCTTTTCTGCTTATTTGAAAAAAGGTGGTTGACCGCAAAAAGAATCTGTGATAATGTAAGTCTGTAAATGCAGAGAAGAGGAATAGTAGGAATCCAAAGGATTTCAGAGAGTCGTTGGCCGGTGTGAAACGATAATCCGAAGATTTTGAACTCGCCTTGGAGCAGCCGATTGAACAGATGTGAGACGAAGCGGTTTGACATAAGTAGATCCGGACGGAGCCTGACCGTTACAGCGGGAAGATATAGGATGCATGCATCTTTGTATCTGTGAGAGCATACGATATGTATGAATTAGAGTGGTACCGCGTAAGAGGTTAGAATGATGAAACTTGCGTCTCTAAGTAGTTGGAGGCACAGGTTTATTTTTTTATGTATGGAGGTAGAAAGATGAAAAATTTTGAGCATTACAAGCGTGGCTATTATATGCCGCCGGTACAGAGTACAGACTGGGTAAACAAAGAGTATATCGATCAGGCACCTGCATGGTGCAGCGTGGATCTTCGTGATGGTAATCAGGCATTGATCATTCCGATGAGTCTGGATGAGAAGCTTGAATTTTTCAAAGAACTGGTACGTGTAGGCTTCAAGGAAATCGAGGTTGGATTTCCGGCAGCTTCAGAGACAGAATACAAGTTCTGTCGTACATTGATTGAGGAGAACCTGATTCCGGATGATGTGACGATTCAGGTCTTGACACAGGCGAGAGAGCATATTATCAAGAAGACATTTGAGGCGATTCAGGGCGCAAAGAATGTTGTTGTGCATCTGTACAATTCTACATCCTATGCACAGAGAACACAGGTATTCAAGAAGTCCAAGGAAGAAATCCTGAAGATTGCAACAGACGGCGCAAAGCTGTTAAATGATATGGCAGATCAGTATGGTGTGAACCACCAGTTTGAGTATTCACCGGAAAGCTTTACCGGAACCGAAGTTGATTACGCATTGGAGGTATGTAATGCGGTAATTGATATCTGGAAGCCAACACCGGAGCGCAAGGTTATTATCAATCTTCCTGCAACCGTTGAGATGTCATTGCCACATGTTTACGCAAGCCAGATTGAGTACATGAGCAAGAATCTGCATGACCGTGATAATGTTGTGCTTTCTCTTCACCCACACAACGACCGTGGCTGTGGTGTCGCAGATGCAGAACTTGGTATCCTGGCTGGTGCTGACCGTATTGAGGGTACACTGTTTGGAAATGGTGAGCGTACCGGAAATGTTGATATTATCACACTTGCTATGAATATGTTCACACACGGCGTTGATCCAAAGCTGGATCTGTCTGATATTCCACACTTGACAGAGGTTTATGAGAGACTGACAAGAATGCATGTATACGAGCGTTCTCCATATACAGGTCAGTTGGTATTTGCAGCGTTCTCCGGTTCGCATCAGGATGCGATTGCCAAGGGCATGAAGTATCGTGAGAATGATCCGGATGGTATGTGGACAGTTCCGTATCTGCCGTTAAATCCGGAAGATGTCGGAAGAAAATACGACGGCGATGTCATCCGTATTAACAGCCAGTCCGGAAAGGGCGGCATCGGATTTTTGCTCGAGCAGAAGTATGGCTTTAACCTGCCACCGAAGATGCGTGAGGATCTTGGCTATACAGTTAAAGACGTATCGGATCATCAGCATAAGGAGCTTTCTCCAAAGGAAGTACTGGATATCTTCCAGAATGAATATGTAAACCGCGAGGATACGGTCAAGCTTGTAGAGTGTCATTTCAAGCAGATTGACGGTATTCAGGCAGAGCTTACCATCCTCGTAAATGGTGAGAAGAAGGTATATCACGGACAGGGAAATGGACGTCTCGATGCGATCAGTAACGCGATTATGAAGCATTTCAATATTAAGTTTGCACTTGTTACATACGAAGAGCATGCATTGCAGGTAGGTTCGGATTCACAGGCGTGTGCGTATGTAGGATTGGAAGTGGAAGGCGTGAATGGTATTGTCTGGGGCGCAGGCATCAAGTCGGACATTATTGATGCATCTGCATATGCTCTGCTCAGTGCGTTGAATCGTTCAAACCATATGAACAAATAGATATTTGAATATAATATACCATGTTGTTTCTTCTTGTTTTATCTGACAGTTTGTGCTAAAATAATCTAAATGTTGTGTTGTATTGTGCCGATAACACAGTTAACAACATGTGCAGAAAAATGCGTAGTAAACGAGCAGGAGGAGTAACACCATGATATTTGTGAAGTCGGAAGACTTGAAATATGGTATGCGTCTGGCAAAACCAATCTACAATAAGACTGGTGTTTTGTTGTATGAGCGTAATACAAGACTGACACTTCAGGGTATCGAGAGTGTAAAGAACTTCGGACTGCTTGGACTTTATATTCTGGAACCGGCGGAACCGGTGCCACCGATGTCAGAGGAAGATCTGGACTTTGAACGTTTTCAGACGATGGCAGTGTTCAGTATCCGGGAAGAACTGGATAATATCATTGCTGGCAGAGAACCAGTGAATCTGAAGCGTCTGGCAAATGCAATCATCACGAACTATGGACGTTTGGATCATAAGATTACATTTACACAGAATCTCCGTTCCACAACGGATTATGTGTATAAGCATGTGATCAACACGGCGATTTTGTGTGCATTGATTTCGGCACAGGCGTATTACACACCGATGGAGCAGGAAGAACTGGTATTGGCAGCGCTGCTGCATGATATCGGAAAGCTGTTATTGCCGAACAAGGTGCGTGAAAAATATGATGATTACGATACGAATGATCTGATTATTGTTAAGAAAATCCAAAACGATGGTCTGGGACTGCTCAGACCGGAGATCGGAATTGACAGTGGTGTCCGTAGAATTGTAGCCCAGATTCATCGCATGGAATATGGAAACAGCAATCTGGAACAGGGCAAGATTTTAAAGAGCACAAAGATTTTGAAAGTTGCGAATCTGTTTGATACAATGACCTGTATGAAGATCAGCGAGGAAGCGATATCGGAGATTGCAGCAATCAAATATCTGTTATTGAATAAAGACGAGTTTGACGAGGAGATAGTTGGTGCACTTATCAAGAGTATTAACATCCTGACACCAGGTGTCTGCATCGAACTTACAAACCGTGAGAAGGGACTTGTCATATCGGAGAATCCGCAGAATATTCTGCGTCCGGTTGTTTTAGGCTTCTCGACGAATAAAATTTATGATTTGAGTAATAATGGTGTATATCGGCGTTACCAGATTGTTGATATAATGAAGACTATGGATAATCGTATCAAGGTTGACCGGGAGCGATTGGAAGAGTACATGAATAAGCGATGATTGGAAGCAATTGTCGCTTGTTCCATTTATAGAGAAAAAACATCCAAATCCGAACGAGGAGGTATGCAAGATGGCAGAAAATATATTTAATGAAAAACAGGATTATATCGTTGCAGCACGGGACGAGGTTATAAAACGGGATGAATATGCGGCTAATATTGATCGCATGAAACAGCAACAAAAGAAGCTGTCAAGAAGCATTGCTTCAGAAGAAAGATCCATTGCGGATGAGATTGCGACGACAATCAAGAAGCGGAGGCAGGAGATTCAGTCAACTTACGATGACCGGCTTGATGATAACCGTGCACGGAAAAAGAAAGTGGCAAACAAACGCGACAAGAAAAAAGAAGAACGCATGGATAAGCGCTATCACGAGGAGACGAAAAGTCTGCGGGAAAGCGATAAGGATCTTAAGGTTGAGATGCAGACATTGCTGCGGAAATATAAGCTTCCGTCCTTCTGTGGGAAGAAGTTGTATTTTGCACTGTTTTATGCGCGGAATGTGCGCGAGTTTGGCTTGAAGCTTCTGGCATTTATAATCGGGTTTGGTGGTATTCCGGGACTTGTGACATTTCTGGTGAAAAAGCTTGTGCTCGATACCAAGAAAGATATCAATGTTGCATTCTGGTGTGCACTGGTTGTGGCAGGAACACTGATTCTTTTATTGTTGATATATTTTGCAATTTACAGTAAGACAAAACTCAAACATATGGATGCGATGACACAGGCGCGGAGTATCCGCGACAAGATGATTGCGAATAAGAAGCAGGCGAGTGCAATCCGTCATTCCATCAACAAAGATCACGATGACAGTCAGTATAATCTGGATGCATACGATGAGAAGATGGATAATCTTGACGCGGAGGCAGATGCCATTGGTAAGGAAAAACAGGAGGCTCTTCGTACATTTGAGGAAGAGACGACATCCATGATTACAGAAGAGATCAACAACCGCAGACTTCCGGCGTTAGAAGCTATGAAGGAAGAAAAGGCAAACATGGAAAATGAAGTCACTGCGGAAGAAAAACGCTTCTCGGATCAGACGCTTTTGATCGCGAATAAATACGCCGCTATTCTTGGTGAGGATTTGTGCCGGCAGGACAAGCTGGAAGATTTGATTACAATCATGCAGGAGGGACAGGCGGACACTGTTTCGGAAGCAATCGCGGTCTACAAAGGTCAGAAAGCATCCAGATAACGAATCGAATATTTGAGTGCGTTCGCAATGCAGTCTGCGAGCTGCATGACGGTGTACAGACGGGTGGATTGCAGAAGCCCCGGATGTCCACCAGACACATTTACAATGCCGGTAATGGAGAGATCTCCGATTGCCGGCAATTTCTTTTTTACGCCCTTGCCGGGCAGGATAGGACCGTCGTTGATTGTGACAAGTCCGACGTGGGAGCTGCTTCCGAGCGACGCATCGACAGCGATAACAAAGGGATTTTCATAATTGTTTCGGATATCGTGCAGGGCATCGCGGATATTCAGGGCATGGACGGGAGCGGACAGACATCCCATCACATGGAAGGTTTCACTGTAATTTAAAAGCTGTTCTCCGACGAGTGGACCAAGACAGTCGCCTGTGGCACGATCGGTTCCGATACATAAAATAATTGGGGTATATTGTTCAATCTCTACATCCTGCAGATATTCCAGAATACATTTTCCAAGCTCGATATGGGCATATCCCTGAGCAACATCAAAATATTGAATCCCATTTCTGCGTTCCGCTACTTCCTTCATAAACACCTCAGCCACGTTTGCTCCTTCTATACTCTATGCAGAAAGTATTAACAAGTTGTTAGAAAAATAAACAAAGCTGCAATCTGTTTCCTTTTCTGTCGCAGAATACATGTTGTTGAAATAAGTTGCGGTGGAAAGCCGGATACAGGCGACAGGTTTCGAAGCACAGAAAAAGGTGTTGATGCTATATTCTATAAAACAAAGTATGGAGGCGTAGCATAGCATGATTGAAGTTATCTATGACAAGGAAAAGGAAAAAGACAAGCAGGAATCAAACGAAAAAAATGAGCACGAGGTAAGCGTGAACCTGCGCCTGCCGAAAAACATAAGACAGATTGGTTCTCCAGACGGACATAAGCGAATTTATATGGAAGACTATGTTGTTACATATTTGAATTATATTGCAAGGCCGGGCAGCACGCAGGCACGAGGGGCGATTCTGCTCGGCGAAAGCAAGAAATCGGATGCTGGAGATGTGATATTCATCAGTGGTGCGGTCGATGCACAGAATATCGAGTTTGATATGGATGAAAGCGAATTTACACAGGAGGCATGGACAACTATCTATGATCAGATAAAACAGTTCTTCCCCGGGCTTTCCGTGATGGGATGGTTTTTGTCGCGCATGGGTTTCTCGACAGCCATCAATGACAAAATCGAGAAAATGCATGTGGAGAATTTCCCTGGAAAGGATAAGGTATTGTTTATCACCGATTCGCTGGAGTCGGAGGATGCCTTTTATATGTATGAACACGGACAACTGGTGAAGCAGAAGGGGTACTATATTTACTATGAGAAGAATGAAGCGATGCAAAACTACATTATGAAGCAAAAGGGGGATGCCCCCTTGGAACAGTCCGAGATTCAGAGAAAAGACGAAGAAATCGTGCGGCAATTTCGACGCAAAAACAAAGATCTGCCGGAAAACAAAGATACCGGAGTCGGATTTGTGTATATTGCAAGTTCTTTTGTCGTACTCGCACTCCTGGCGATGGGAATCACAATTGTGAGTAATTATGATAAGATGAAACAGATGGAGGTATCCATCAACCGACTGGAGGTAACAGCGGATACAACGATGGACACCGATTATGTAGAGGCGATGGCAACGACAGAGCTGTCGGCCGCAACGGGAAATGATGCAGAGACAAGCACAGGGACGACGGAAGCACTACCGGCTGATATGGTGCAGCCAGGCAGTGAAGCTGCAACAGAACAATCGGCGGAAGCTGTCACAACGGAACATATAACGACAGAGGCTGCTTTACCTGCATCTGCGGAGCAGGATCAGTATTATATCATTCAGGAGGGGGATTCACTTAGTTCGATTGCTTTCGTGCGCTATGGCGATGCGGATCTGGCATCAAAAATCGCAGAGGCAAATGGAATAGGAATCGATGACAACATCTTTGTTGGTCAGAAAATACTCCTACCAAACATTGAGTAAATGTGATATACTTTATTGAATTATGGAGTTATATTTCAGATAGATGAGAGTAGAGCACGAGGGATTGCTATGAGAAAAAAGAAACAGAACACAGAAGAAAAAATTATCGATGTCGGTGGTTCGGAGATCGCAGGAAGACGAAATGCAGAGCAGTTGGATACCAAACGGAAAAAACATCAGGTATGGAAGTTAGGCATTCTGATTGCAATTATAATAGCAGCAGTTGTCTATGTGATTGGAACACGCTGGGAGTATAAAGGCTATAAAGTGGTAGAAAGTAATCAGACCGATTATTCGAATACGGCAAGCTATATCCGGTTCAGTGATAACCTGCTCAAATATACCCCGGATGGTGTTTCGTATATTAATGCAAAGGGCGAGACGGTATGGACAACAGGAATCAATATGAAAGTTCCGATTGCGGTTGCCAGTGGTGATTATGCGGTAGTTGCAGATATGAACGGAAATACCATCTGTGTATTTAACACATCCGGAGAAGTGAGCAGTCAGACGATGCAGTATCCGATTTGTGATATTGATGTCAGTGATCAGGGCGCTTTTGCGGTTGTTCTGGAAAGCGACAAGACGAATTATGTGAATTTGTATACCCGCAAGGGAGAAATCGTATATGAGATTCAGACCAGTATTGATAAAAGTGGCTATCCTCTGGATATTTCTATTTCTGATAATGGAGAGAAATTATTTACAAGTTATATGAATGTCGGAAATATGGTAATGCAAAATACACTTGCAGCTTATAACTTTGGAGAGGTTGGACAGAATAGTAATGCGGACCGGCTTGTTGGAAGCAATACATTTACGGATCAGATATTTTCAAAGGTGCAGTTTGTTGACAACGATACGGTTGTAGCATTTGGTACGAAAACGATTCATATCTATGCCATGAAGGAAACACCGACATTGAAAAAAAGGATTGCATTTGAAAATGAAATCCGAAGCATCTTTTATGGCGATGATTACATAGGAGTGATTCAGAAGAATTCGAATGAATCGGAAAATAATCTTTATACGATCCGCGTTTTTAATCTGCGGGGAAAGGAACTTTTTGCAAAGTCCATATCCTTTGATTATGACAATATTTTTGCAGGCAAGAATGAAGTGATCATAACAGGAGGAAATGACTGTGCGATTTTCCGTAAAAATGGTGCTGTAAAGTTCCAGGGAAAATTAAAGAATAAGATTCGGAGCGTAGTACCAAGTGGAAAGCATTTGGAATATGTTGTTGTATATGAGAATGAGACTCAGGTGATTAAGTTGAAAAATGTATTACCTGAGGGAACGCAGAAGACTACCGGAACAAAATCAGAGCCTGTGACGGCGACGCCTGCAAATGCTGCAACATCCGGAGATGCACAAAAAGGACAAGGTAGATAAGTAATATGGTATATGTAGTAATACTTGCAATTTTGACAGGTATGTTAATAGGATTCCAGAGAGGATTTCTGCGATCAGTGTTTAAGCTTCTGATCACAATCCTCTCTGTTGTGCTGTCATACGTTCTGGCACCATTGATTGCAAATTGGGTGATATCATACACGACACTGGATGATAACCTGCAAAAGTCGATTGCAACGCAGATAGAAAATTCAGCGAGACAGCAGATTACAAGTCAGCTCGAAGCAACCGTAGGGCAATATGGAATTACAGTGACGGACGATATGGTCAATGCGGCTCTTGATACACAGTTAAGTGAAAATCAGCAGGCGGATATGCTGTATCGGATTTCAATGCCGGAAAATGCACGGGAGACAATTTTACAAAATGCCACAACGGATGCAGCAAATTATGCAGCCCGTTCGTTTTATCAATATGTAGCAGGCTGCCTGGCAAAGATGCTTGTGCGGGCAGGAACCTATGTGGTAACGTTTCTGATTGTCAGTATTCTTTTATTTATAATATATCTGTTGCTGTCGTTTGCACTCCGGATGGCGTCGCTTGGAGGCATGAACCGGGTGATGGGCGCCTTGTTTGGCGGAGCGCAGATGCTGGTATATATATGGATGTTTTTTATTGTTTTGCATTACATAGTTGGAACTTCTGCCGGTGACTTTTTAACGGGACAGATACAGAATAATGTTGTATTATCATTTATAGACGAACATAATCTATTACAGCCACTTGCAGATCGTATGATTGCGAAAATATTCTAAATTGAGAGGAAAAATATCATAGAAAGCTGCCTTTAGAAAAAAATGTAAAAAAATGAAAAATAGGGTTGACTTTCAGATTTCAGAGTGATATTATAAGCAAGCTGTCGCTGATAAGACAGCAAAAAACACTATTCGACATCACGATATGCCGTCGAAAAAGTCAAAAGAAATTAAAAAAAGTTCTTGACAAAGACGAAACAAAGTGATATCCTATAGAAGTTGTCGCTGAGAACGGCAAACACGAACCTTTGACAAATTAATAACATGTTAACCCTGAAAATTTCTTTAAGATATTTTCAAGGATTTATACAAATCCTATTTCATTCATCAGAATGGAAACACAATGAACAGTAATTAGGATCGTAAATTATAAGCTAACGTTTATAAGAGATTCAAGGATTACAAACTTTTTATGAGAGTTTGATCCTGGCTCAGGATGAACGCTGGCGGCGTGCTTAACACATGCAAGTCGAACGAAGCACTCTATTTGATTTTCTTCGGAAATGAAGATTTTGTGACTGAGTGGCGGACGGGTGAGTAACGCGTGGGTAACCTGCCTCATACAGGGGGATAACAGTTGGAAACGACTGCTAATACCGCATAAGCGCACGGCATCGCATGATACAGTGTGAAAAACTCCGGTGGTATAAGATGGACCCGCGTCTGATTAGCTGGTTGGTGAGGTAACGGCCCACCAAGGCGACGATCAGTAGCCGGCCTGAGAGGGTGAACGGCCACATTGGGACTGAGACACGGCCCAAACTCCTACGGGAGGCAGCAGTGGGGAATATTGCACAATGGGGGAAACCCTGATGCAGCGACGCCGCGTGAGCGAAGAAGTATTTCGGTATGTAAAGCTCTATCAGCAGGGAAGAAAATGACGGTACCTGACTAAGAAGCACCGGCTAAATACGTGCCAGCAGCCGCGGTAATACGTATGGTGCAAGCGTTATCCGGATTTACTGGGTGTAAAGGGAGCGCAGGCGGTACGGCAAGTCTGATGTGAAAGCCCGGGGCTCAACCCCGGTACTGCATTGGAAACTGTCGTACTAGAGTGTCGGAGGGGTAAGCGGAATTCCTAGTGTAGCGGTGAAATGCGTAGATATTAGGAGGAACACCAGTGGCGAAGGCGGCTTACTGGACGATAACTGACGCTGAGGCTCGAAAGCGTGGGGAGCAAACAGGATTAGATACCCTGGTAGTCCACGCCGTAAACGATGAATACTAGGTGTCGGGGAGCATAGCTCTTCGGTGCCGCAGCAAACGCAATAAGTATTCCACCTGGGGAGTACGTTCGCAAGAATGAAACTCAAAGGAATTGACGGGGACCCGCACAAGCGGTGGAGCATGTGGTTTAATTCGAAGCAACGCGAAGAACCTTACCAGGTCTTGACATCCCGATGACCGCTTCTTAATCGAAGTTTTTCTTCGGAACATCGGAGACAGGTGGTGCATGGTTGTCGTCAGCTCGTGTCGTGAGATGTTGGGTTAAG
>ERZ1034626.59-NODE-59-length-67508-cov-19.390835_pt1 | contig 67508 bp, 50 predicted proteins | sample MGYA00520652_ERZ1034626 | MGnify/ENA primary metagenome ERZ1034626 (study PRJEB33766, sample SAMN09781765) | gut metagenome | biome: gut microbiome | host: Homo sapiens | place: Madagascar | study: EMG produced TPA metagenomics assembly of the PRJNA485056 data set... | reverse complement strand
CTTTTCGGTCGTGTCAGTCCGTGATGGTGCAGATGCCGACAGGTACGGGAAAAACGATACTTCTTGCAGAAGTAGTGAAGAGTGAAGAACGAAGAGTGAAGAATCCAGATGGAGAGAAAAGTGAAAAGTTAAACAATCAAAATCCATGTGTTTGGATTGTTGTTCATCGTCGTGAGTTGGTAGAGCAGATAAAGGAAACACTTGAGGCTTCGCTTAATGTGAAATGTGAAATGCTTAATGCTACGCATGATGTTAAATGTGAAATGTTAAATGTTAAGCGTGGAAAGCCATTGGATTCTTCACTTTTTACTCTTCACTCTTCACTTAAACCTCGTGTCTTCTCGATTCAGTGGTTGTCGAAGCACTATCATGAATTGGAGGAGAGTCCGTCGCTGATAATTATTGACGAGGCGCACCATGCCGTGGCGAAGACATATAAGGAGGTGATGGATGCTTATCCTGAGGCAAAGAAACTGGGACTAACAGCCACGCCTTGCAGATTAAACCGACGAGGGTTCACCGATTTGTTTGACGTGCTGTTGCAGTCATGGTCAGCAAAGAAGTTTATTGCCGATGGGTGGTTATCGCTGTATGACTATATGTCCATCAGAGAGGATAGTGAGGATTGGCGTATGGTGAACTCACTGAAGAAACGAGGTGCCGACGGAGACTTCTCGCTGAGAGAGATGAGTGAGAAGCTGAATGTGCAGCCAAGTATCGAGAGACTTTGCGATACTATTTTGAGATATGCGCCAAACAAGAAAGGCATAGTTTATGCGATTGACATTAAACATGCGGAACATATAGCGGAATATTATAGGGAGCATGGACTGAATGCAGTGGCGATTAGCAGCAAGACACCGGCAGAAGAACGAAAACGGATAATCGAAATATTTAGGAACACTAATTGTCAGGAAATATCGAATGACTTAACCACGAATTGCCATGAATTATCCTCGAATTTAACCACGAATTGTCATAAATTAGAAAGGGGTTCGAACACGAATTGCCAGGAATTATCCACGAATTTCCATGAATTCAAAATTCAAAATTCTTGCTCAGGCAAGCGTCTCTACGAGCCGAGCGCAACACTCAACACTCAACATTCAACACTCAACACTCAACATTGCCTCCTGCAACCACTCAACATTCAACACTCAACATTCAACATTTTAATTAACGTTGATTTGTTTGGGGAGGGTTTTGACTGTCCAGATGTGGAGTTTATACAGTTGGCGAGACCTACACTTTCGTTGGCAAAGTACCTGCAGCAAGTAGGACGTGGCATGCGTGTGTTTGAGGGCAAGAAGTATTGCCTGATATTAGACAATGTCGGACTGTACCGTTTGTTTGGTCTACCGTCAGATGACAGAGACTGGCAAGCCATGTTTGATGGACGGATGGCTGGCAAAGGTGTGCTGAACGATGATGCGGATGGATTGTATAATGTGGCTTACTCGATTCGCAACGAGAAGGATTCTGTTTCTTCGGATGCACGGACTGAGCTGATTACTGTGATGACGCATGAGGGACAACGTTTGGACCTGGATGAGGCTTATGGATATAGGGTGGTTGGCAATGGGGATGGTATGTCAGGAGTTGTGGATAAGGACGGCAAGGAAGTGATGCCTTATATATATAATAAGGTGGAACTGAAGGCATATGGTATTGCTAAACTGTATTCCAGAAGGAGGATTGACAGGGAGCGACCTTGGATGGATCTGCGCAATGGGGTGAGATTCTTCAAACGTCCGAGAATCGAGAAGCATGGTTTTCTGGAGTTTTCCACTACTGACGGACTGCGCCTCTATCCGAGAGTAAAGACGCGACTGATGGACGAGAACTGTTTTGTGTTGCGGAATGCGTTGGACAATGGCACAGATGAAGGGCTGCGGTTCCGCAATTTCTTTGTGCAGCCATCAGAGCCAGACAGACTATACATATTCAAGGAGAAAATAGAAGACCAGTCGATATGGGAAGACAAGCAAGGAGGTTTGGCTTGGCGCAAGGCTTGGGATACAATGTTGCATCCTATGACAGCTGAAGAATTAGTAGAAAAAAGAAACACATGGGAAGAAGATGTCAAGCAGTTTGAAGAGGAAAAGAAACTTTACATAAGGTTCTTCAAGCCTGTAATGAATATTGACATCATTGACGGTAAGACTCTGCTGACTGATTATAAGGAACCTGCCAATACGAGAATCACCGGTGGCACGAACAATAACTATCAAGTGTTCTATCGCAGAAACAGTCTGGACAAATGGGAGTCGTTAGGCTGTTATGCTAAGATATACCCCCAGGCATACGGTATAAGAATAGTGCAAAACAGAGAAGGCAAATACCTTGTACGTACAGAACTGTACGAACCAATGGAAAAGCCTGAACAGACGTATGAGTTTGCAGAGCTGCAGGACAACGCACTGCTTCATTTCACGGAGCAAGGCAAGGAATACTGGGTGTATTTGGAGAATATGACATGCTTTACCCGTAAGCCAGAATTTGTCACCGTAGGTTTTATGGATTTCTTGAAGATTGGTGGAGTGTATATGAGACGTGGAAGAAACAATGGTGAAACCTACAGAAGAGCAGAGATAAGGATGTACGATGAAATTTGCTTCTTGGGATCAAGAGAAGTATTTGTCAAGACGGCATATAGACAACACCATTATTACATACAGCAACGGTCATTGGACGGCAAACATTTTGTGCTAAGTGATAGTATGAATCCAAAAGAATCATCAACATGGTTTGATATGTACTATGACGGGAAGAATCCTCCGATAGTAGAAAGACGAAAGAAGGATTATGAGATATACGGAGTGAAGAAGTAGCTTCATGATAATTCGTGTTCAAAGATTAAAAGTAAACACGAATTACCATGAATTACTCATAAATTCAATTTAGTTATCTATATCTTCATCTCTCACGATTTCAACCCTTCACCGTTCAAAAAGTCTTGATAGTGTTCTCTATCATGGCGGTTTCCTCCTCCGTCAGGCTGTATTTGGCGTAGAGCTGTCGGTCTATGTCGGCTGATGGCTGTGTCCAGTCTATGTCGGAACGGGAGGTGAAGTTCTGCGAGGGCACGAACATGAACTTCTCGGGCGAGAGGTCTTGCGAAGTTATGGTCTGAAGCATGAGGAATCGTACGAACTTCGTCTTCAGATAAGCCATGTAGTTGGCAGCCTCGTTGGCGTCGGCAAAGGCTCCTCCCACCAGATAGCTCTGCGTGCACACGGTGCCGGGGGCGAGTATGGCGAGCGAGGAGAGTATGCGGAATTGTCCGTTGCGGTCGGGAGTGCCGGCATGTTCGCAGGTGGCCTTTGAGAACACCACCTTGTGGAGGTCGATGAGCTGTGCGTTCTTCTTCACCTCGCTGCGCAGCACATAGCTGTCGTTGCTGCTCGACTTGAGCAATACGGTGTCGGCATCGGTCTCGGGATTGGCTGTGCCTCGGAAAGTGGTGACAAATCCGAAGGGAGTCTGTCCGCACACCATGGTGTTAAGCATCGGCACATTGGCTGATGCAACCTTGTTGATGAGCGTCAGGGCACGGTTGTTGCGCACGAAGATGGGGTGCTGGTCGAGTCGGCGCTCGCAGGTGTAGGTGCTGCCGTAGAGGGTGTTGGTGAAGGTGCAGCTGCCGTCGTGATTGCGGTCCCACAGGAAGTAGTTGACGCCGCCCGAGATGTCAACGGTAGGGAAGCACTCCTTGGAGTCGACGAAGTCGGATATGGAGCGCAGGTGGCGGTCGGCGAGCATCGACTGTCGGAAGCTGTCGAGGCCACGTCCTCCGGTAAACCATCGTGAGGGCATGATCATGGATATGTAGTCGGGGCACATCTCGCGGGCTGTGTCTACGAAGTGGTTGTAGAGCGGAATGCCGTAGTTGTCCTTCTGTGTTCCGATGTTGACCTGATAGGGCGGATTGCCTATGATGGCGTCAAATTTGAGTTGTTTCATTTTCTTGTTGCTCGAGAAGTTGCGTGGGTCGGTGACGGTGCGTATGAACTTTCGCTTGTAGAGTATCACCTGCGAGTTCATGTCTGCCATGTGGCAGATGTTGACACGGCTGCTGTCGCGATAGCCCATGAGGGTGCGTCGCGTCACGCGGTCGGCCATACGGGTGCGGCACACGGCGAATATGTTGTTCGACACGATGTCGTCCCACAGCTGTTGCGCCTCGTCGTCGGTGAGTGTGTCGAAGAGTCCCTGCGACTGGCTGCTGCGCAGTTTGTAGAGTGAGTAAGCCACGTAGAGCGAGTAGAGTCCGGTCTTTGAGGCTATGTCGAGCACGCGCACCTTGGGGTTCATCATGGTGTGCTGTGTGGCGTCGCCATTGTAGACGAAGCGTGGTTCGGCAAGCATCTTGCTGTATGAATCGTCGAAGAAGCAGTAGCCTCCTAGGGTGTCAGCCATGTGTCGGTTGACGGTCTGCCACGGGGTGAGGATGGTCTCGCGGTCGGGGTAGCAGAAGTCGGAGAGTATCTGCGCTATGCAGTTGATGCGGTCGGGCACGTACATGGCATCCGCCTTGTGCAGTCGTGCCACGATGGCCTTGGCGGTGGCTACGAATATGTCTTCGCGATAGAAGTGCTTGAGGCGTTCGAACATGCGCAGCGTGATGCCTGTAGGCATGAATTCGCGCCACGATTCGGGGTCGATGCTCTTTATGAACGAGTCGAGCGACAGGCCGTCGACGCTTTCCACTGTGCCGTATATCATGAGCGGCAGTCTGGTGGATATCTGGCTCAGTATGGCAAGTGCGCGCTGTCGAGGCGTGAGTCTGCCCGAAGCCTCGCGTGCTGCTGTGAGGGCTTCTTTCTCGCTTGTCGAGAGTTCGGTCTTGTTGGTGTTGTTCTTTGTGGTGGCAGGGGTCTTGCGTGGGTTCTTGGTGAGCGTCTCCTTGTTGCGCTGGCGCTCGGCAAGGGTGCCCAGCACCATGGCTTCAGCCACCTGGTCGAGCAGCTTCATGTCCTGCTGGCGCAGGTTGTCGAGATTGCCGTAGAGGCAGTCGTCGCGGAATCCGTTGCGTATGAGCGTCTCGGAGTAGGCGGAGTTGATGCTCTGTATGAAGCTCTCGGTGTCGTAGAGGGTGGGCTTGCCTCGCTTTATCTCTACGAGGGGGCAGTAGTGCAGGAATTGGGTGAGCTTCTGTCGGCGCTCGTCGGCATCGTTCGATGATGTGTTGTTGTTGATGTACTGGTCTACGACGGCAAGAGTTCGCTTAGGGGCGAAGTCGATGGCGTAGCACTTCTGCTTGACGCGGCTGTCGGAGTAAGGGCTTTGGCATCGGAATATGGTCTGGAAATAGCGCATGCTACCCGTCTCGGCACTTCCGGCAAGCATAAGGACGGCGTTCCATTCGGGTATTGACACACCCATTGTGAGTCGACCACACGATAGGGTAATGGTCTTGTCGTGCTGCGCCACGGCAGTCTTCACACGCTCCAGGGCATTTCGCTCGAATCGTGTCTGCTCGTAGATGTCGAGGCGGTCAGAACCAGCCTCGCCGTTGCCTGCCACATTAACAATGGTGTACTCGCGGAAGGGGTTGGTGGGAGAGTCTTCGCAGAGAATCTCTGCCAGGCATCGGGCTGCCATTACGCCCGGCACATACCACAGGGTGTGGCTGAGCGATGGCTGCATCGAGGGGTTGGCATAAGGCATGGAGGTGTCCTTGCTGTCCTTGCCCATGAGGGCTATGAACTTGCGTACGTCGGTCTCGTGTACAAATTGAGGTGTGTTGTCGGCTGTGGTCTCTGTGCGCAGCAGTTCGGCAAAGTTGAGTCCGTCGGCCTTGGTGAGGCTTCGCATACGGTCGGCAAGGTCGTAGGTGATGATGTTCATCTGTGCCATGCCCTCATAGGGGTTGGGAGTGTCGGGATGTAGGGCAACCCATTGCTCTTTGGCGTGCTGCTCCATGGTGTAGTCCCAGTGGAACACCTCACGGGTGTCGAACATGCGCTGTATGTTGTATGGAGTGCCCGAGAGGTAGAGGGTGCGCAGAGTGCTGTTCTTCTGCAGTTCGGCAATCACTTCCTGTCCGAGTCGTGAATACACGCCCTCGTGAGCCTCGTCGACAATCAGGAGGTCCCATTGTGCTGAGAATATGTCGTTGTTCTTCTCTATACCCTTCTGCTTGTTGACGCGACGTGAGCCACGCAGGTCCTGCATTGAGGCGAAATATACATAATGGACGCTGGAGTCCTTCTGTGCCTGCGCCTCGATGGCTTCGAACGAGAGTGCGCCAGCCGACTGCATTGTAGAGGGCAAGGCCTGCTGGCGTCGGCATCCGTAGAGCCAGCCGTCCATTCCCAGTTTGCTGAGCGAGCTGAACCATTCCTCGCGCACGTTGGGTCGGTGGGTGAGTATGAGTGTGCGACGGTAGCCGCATCGGCGTGCCACTTCAAGAGCGCAGAGCGTCTTGCCGAAACGCATCTTGGCGTTCCACAGCATGTTGTGCTTGCGCTTGAAGTATCTGACAGTCTGGGCGATAGCCTGCTGCTGTTCGCTTCTAAAATCAATGATATTGTTTGAGTCCATTATATTTGTTTACTAATCAGTCGTTTAAACATTACTTTCTCGCCCTTGAGCGGCGAAGCTCCTCGCCATGCCATGATGTAGCAGGGAATCTGGGTGTCGGGCACGGTGTGACTGATGCCGTCCATCTGCCATATGTTCCATGTTATAATCTCGGCTGCCTTGAGCATTATCTCTATGCGTGGCAGTCGTTGCCATCGGTCGAGACAGTAGTCGCAGAATGAGTTGAAAATGTTTTCTCTTGCCAGAAACACGTTGTCGGCTTGCAGGTCGAATCCGTAGGTTGACTGCAGGGCAAGGAAGGCTTTGTTGAGCCACGTGCGTCGGGCGTTTTCGCTGTCGGTGTGCGGAGTGTTCTCGTTGATTACTCTGAATTTGCGGTCGAGTATCCCTATGCGTTTGCTTAGGGGTATTTCGAGTCCTGAAGTGGAGTCGTACCGGCTTGCCAGGTAAGGGGCTTCGCCGCAGGCAAATTCCATTCGGCGGCTCTGCACATATTTCAGCCAAGCCTTGTCGGGCGGAAAGGTTACGGGCGAGGCTGTCGGATGCCACGTATGGCTGCCGTCGGCCTCTACAGTCTCGACGTTGAACACATCGGGACGGCCGAACCATTGCTCGTCGATGAGATTGTTCTGGGCATTGCATATCCATGCCGGGGTGAACACTTCGGCACACGACTTGGCGCGGGCCGTCTGCAGGTGTTGGTGCTTGAAGGCTCGTGGAAGAATGCGGTAGATGTCGTCGGCAGGTAAAATGTCAGCCTGACATCCTTCCATGCTCCGTGTCTGGTCGATGAGTAATGAAACAAGAACCCGCTTGTTGCTTCTTGTTATTGGGGGCTTGAATGTCAGGTTTGGCGCAGAGCTCATTTGTGTGCTTGAGGGTTATGACTATCGGCAAGAGGCTATGATGTCATGCTGCGTGACACCATAGCCTCCTATATTGTTAGCTCAAAAAATCTTTTTACTGCTCGTGAAGCTTTATCTCGCAGTTGTCGAGCGACTCGATGATGGCAAGCGACTCTACTCTGATGCCGCTGTCTCTGAGGAACTTGCCTCCGTCCTGAAATGCTTTCTCGATGATGAATCCCATGCCCTCGAGTGTGGCTCCTGCCTGCTGGCAGAGGTCGATGATGCCCTTGGCTGCGTTGCCGTTGGCAAGGAAGTCGTCGATGAAGAGCACGTGGTCGTCGGCTGTGAGATAGTCGCGGCTGATGATAACGTCATATTCGCGCTGCTTGGTGAATGACGTGACCTTGGTGGCGAGCATGTTGTCCATAGTGCTGGGCTTCTTCTTCTTGGCAAATACCACGGGCAGATTCATAAGAAATCCCATCATGATGGCTGGTGCTATGCCCGATGCCTCGATGGTGAGAATCTTGTTGACCTTGGTGCCGGCAAAGCGGCGGATGAACTCCACGGCGATGTCTTTCATCAGATTGGGGTCCATCTGATGGTTTATGAATTTGTCTACTTTGAGAATGCCACCAGGATAGCATTTTCCGTCTTTTAGAATTCGGTCTTTAAGAACTTTCATAAATGGATATTGCTTATGAATTATTTTACATTTTAAGGCTTGGTTAGGCCCATTTTCTTTCAGTTGGCAAAAATAGCAAATCTTTTTTAAAAATTGGCAATATGGCTGTGGTTTTTGCAAAACAATGGCTACTTTTGTACCTGTTAGCATTCGAAAATGCAGCTTGAAGCTGACAGAAATGCGGCTTGAGGCTGATAAAAACTATATATATATAAATGAGAATAGTAATCATTGGAGCCGGCAATGTGGCCACTCACTTTGCCTTGGCGTTGAGCCAGGCTGGTATGCCGCCAACTCAAATCTGGAGCCGCACTATGGAGTCGGCACAGACATTGGCAGAGCGTGTAGGATGCCGTGCCACTAACTGTCTGGACGACATAATAGCAGATGCCGATGCCTGTATTATAAGTGTTAAGGACCGATATGTAAGAGACATTGCCGACAGGGTGTGCAGAGAGCGCCCGAAGACGGTGTTCATGCATACGTCGGGAAGTGTGGGTATGGACGTGTTTGACGGCTTGAGCGACAACTGTGGTGTGCTCTATCCCATGCAGACATTTAGCAAGGATAAGACTTTGGACTTTAAGAAGATACCATGTTTTGTTGAAGGAAACAACGAGGCTTCAAGAGAGACAATAATGAAGCTGGCGTCGACCATTTCGGACAATGTACACTATATGACGAGCGACGACCGCAAATGGCTGCATCTTGCTGCTGTATTTGCGTGCAATTTCAGCAATGCCTGCTATGTTGTTGCCGACGGCATATTGCGTCGTAACGGATTGGACTTTACTGTATTACGGCCGTTGATTGAAGAGACGGTTAGCAAGTTGGGAACATTGGCTCCTATTGACGCTCAAACCGGTCCGGCAGTACGTGGCGACCAGAACATTATGGACTCGCAGGCAGCTATGCTTGCCGACAATGAAAGCCTGCAGAAACTGTACATCAAGATGTCGGAAATAATTGCCCGACAGCAAAGCAGCAAGAACGTGGAGTCGGGTAAGTAAGACTTATATTCAAGGTAATCATGATAGACTACGATTTGAAGAAGATAAAGGCGGTTCTGTTTGATGTCGACGGGGTGCTCTCGGCTGAAACAATACTCCTTAGTTTGGAGGGCGAGCCGCTGCGCACGGTAAATATCAAGGACGGCTATGCCATACAGTTGGCCTGCAAGGTGGGGCTGCGTATCGGTATCATTACGGGTGGCAACACGGCGGCTGTGCGCAAACGCTATGAAGGACTTGGCGTGAAGGACATCTGTATGGGTGCCGGAGTGAAGATTACGGCTTATGAAGAGCTGCTGCAACGCTACGGACTGAAGGACGAGGAGGTGATGTTCGTAGGCGACGACATTCCCGACCTTCAGGTGATGAAGCGTGTGGGCTGTGCGTGCTGTCCGAAGGATGCCTGCCACGATGTAAAGAGCGTCAGTACCTATATTAGTGACCGTATAGGCGGTCATGGGGTGGGGCGCGACGTGATAGAGCAGGTGCTTAGGGCGCAAGGCAAATGGCTCTGCGACGAAGCTGCCTTCGGTTGGTAGAAGGCTGGATGGGATCGGTATATTATGAAGTCGGATTGGCTTGATATATTATAAGGTAATGAGATTGTAATTTAAAAACGTAAGAAAAATATACAGATGAAAATAATACTGGCAAGCAATTCGCCCCGTAGAAAGGAATTGCTCAATCAACTTGGACTTGATTTTGAAGTGAGGGTGATGAAAGGCATCGACGAGTCTTATCCCGATAATCTGCCATCGAAAGATGTGGCAGAATTTATTGCGTCGAAGAAGTCGTCGGCATATTCGATAGCCTCTGACGAACTCCTCATTACGGCTGACACAATAGTAGTGGTAGGACAGGATATTCTGGGCAAACCACATGACCGTGAGGATGCCTGCCGTATGCTGCGCGAGATAAGCGGCAAGACCCATCATGTGATTACGGGTGTCTGCATAAGGACCGCCGCCAAGCAAAGCCGGTTCTCGGTGTCTACCGACGTGAGATTCAAGAATCTTTCGGATGGCGAGATTGACTTCTATGTCGACCATTTCAAACCTTACGACAAGGCTGGAGCCTACGGCATTCAGGAATGGATTGGCCTGGTCGGGGTGGAGTCAATCTCAGGCAGTTTCTATAATGTAATGGGTCTGCCCGTACAGCGCATCTATGAGGAGTTGACTGTTTCGTTCGGTTTGAACTTGGATAATGTCAATCCTTTGCAGTAAAAAAATGTGACACATTTAATATATTTTAGACTCTATATTTCGCCTTAGAGTTATTATTTGTGTAATTTTGCGTGTGAAAAAGGTCGTCAGACCAGGGTTTAATAAATTTAGAATATAAATTTTTACTGAAATGTCAGAATCAATAGATATCCGCCAACTCAATGCCCGGATAGAACAGCAAAGCAGTTTTGTCACCAATCTGGTGACCGGTATGAACCAGGTAATCGTGGGCCAAAAGCACCTTGTAGAGTCGTTGCTTATCTCGCTCCTTAGCGATGGCCACATCCTGTTGGAAGGTGTTCCGGGACTGGCAAAGACACTTGCCATCAAGACATTGTCAAGTCTTGTAGACGCAGACTTCAGCCGTATCCAGTTCACTCCCGACCTCTTGCCAGCCGACGTTGTGGGTACTTTGGTGTACTCGCAGAAGGACGAGGCTTTTCATGTGAAGAAAGGTCCGGTATTTGCCAACTTCGTATTGGCAGATGAGATCAACCGTGCTCCTGCCAAGGTGCAGAGTGCGCTGCTTGAGGCAATGCAGGAGCATCAGGTAACAATCGGCGAGCAGACATTCGCCCTGCCCAAGCCTTTTCTCGTAATGGCTACTCAGAACCCTATTGAGCAGGAGGGAACCTATCAGTTGCCCGAGGCTCAGGTGGACCGTTTCATGCTTAAGGTGGTGATTGGCTATCCTACACTTGAGGAGGAAAAACAGATTATCCGTGAGAACATCAAGGGCGAGCACAAGAACGTGCTGCCTGTTACTACTGCTGAGGAGATTATGAAGGCTCGTGCCGTAGTTGAGGACGTTTATATCGACGAGAAGATTGAGCAGTACATTGCCGACATCGTTTTCGCTTCGCGCTATCCAGAGAAGTATGGTTTGGCTGAAATCAAGGATATGATAACATTCGGTGGTTCGCCGCGTGCAAGTATCAGTCTTGCCAAGGCAGCCCGTGCCTATGCCTTCATCAAGCATCGCGGCTATGTAGTGCCTGAGGACGTACGTGCCGTTGTTCACGACGTGATGCGCCATCGTATCGGACTCTCGTATGAGGCAGAGGCAAGCAACGTGACCAGCGAGGATATCGTATCAAAGATTATAAATAAGGTCGAAGTGCCTTAAGAGATGGTGAGGTGTTGAAGTGGTGAGGTGTTTAGATGTTGAGGCGATGGAGTTGTCATATTACCCCGTCCTTACCACTAATAATAATCATTCGATTAATAATGGAAACTTCAGAAATATTAAAGAAAGTCCGCAAGATTGAGATAAAGACTCGCGGACTCAGCCAGAACATCTTTGCCGGTCAGTATCATTCGGCCTTCAAGGGTAGGGGAATGGCTTTCTCTGAGGTGCGTGAATACCAGTTTGGCGACGACGTTCGTGACATTGACTGGAATGTTACTGCGCGTTTCCGCAAACCGTTTGTCAAGGTTTTTGAGGAGGAACGTGAGCTTACTGTGATGCTGATGATAGATGTGTCAGGGTCGCTCTCGTTCGGTACGCGTCATTGCACAAAGTCGGATATGGCTGTCGAGATTGCGGCAACCATAGCCTTCAGCGCAATCCAGAACAATGACAAGATTGGCGTGATTTTCTTCTCCGACCGTATCGAGAAATTCATCCCTCCAAAGAAGGGACGAAAGCATATCCTGTATATTATACGCGAGATGCTCGACTTCAAGCCGCAGAGCAGCAGGACCGACATAGGCGAAGCTATGGCTTTCTTTACACGAGCCATGAAGCGTCGTGCTACGGTATTCGTGCTAAGCGATTTTCTTGACAAGAAAGACTTCTTGCGACAAATGCAGATTGCCAGTCGTAAGCACGACATTATGGCCATACAGGTTTACGACGGATGGATGAAGAAACTGCCCGATGTAGGCTTGATGCGCATAGCAGATGCCGAGACCGGACACGAGATGTATCTTGACACGTCAAGCCGCAAGGTGCAGCGAATGCATGCGCAATATTGGGCTGAGTCGGAGGCAAAGCTCAAGGACGTCTTCTCGCGTTCGAAAATCGACTGGGTGTCGGTAGCGACAAACGACGATTATGTCAGAGCGATGATGCGCCTCTTCGGATCGCGTATTTAGAGATGTTACAGTCAGTCAAAACGTAAATAAAACATAATGAGGCTATTCATTTCATATATATTGTCATTACTGTTCTGTGCTACTGTGTGCAATGCTCAGGAAGTGACAGTAGAGTCAAAAATAGATTCCATAGCAATACTTATAGGCCAGCAGGCTCATTTGTCGGTTGAAGTGTCGGCTAAGGAAGGGGCTAATGTCGTGTTCCCGCATTTCAAACGTTCGCAATATTATGTCCCAGGTGTTGAAGTGCTGGAGGAAACGTCGTCTGAGCCAGTTGTCTCGGATGGCATTCTTAAGGTGAGCCATTCATATACGCTTACAAGTTTTGATGAGAAACTGTATCCGCTGCCAGGTGTCAAGGTGAAAGTGAACGGCAAGGTGTACACTTCCAACCAGCTTGCCCTCAAGGTGGTGACTTGCGATGTGGACACTCTTCATCCCGAGAAATTCTTCCCTCCAAAGGATGTTCAGGACAATCCTTTCATGTGGAGCGAGTGGACACCATTGATATGGTCGGCACTTGCTGTTATAGTGCTGTGTCTGGCTTTTGCCTATCTGTTGCAGCGATTGAAGCACAACAAGCCAATCATAGCCAAGATTCGTATTGTGAAGGTTGTACCTCCGCACCAGAAGGCGCTCAATGAGATTGAGAACCTGAAGAAGGTGAACTTCGAGTCGACCGACGACCAGAAGGAATACTACACAAAGCTTACTGAGGCGTTGCGCAAATACATCAAGGAGCGTTTCGGATTCAATGCTATGGAGATGACCAGTTCGGAGATTATCATGCACCTCAAGGCAAATGGCGACGAGAGTATGATGAACGAATTGCAGGAACTCTTCATGACAGCCGATTTGGTGAAGTTCGCCAAATATTCTTCATTGCTGAACGAGAAGGACATGAACCTCGTCAACGCCATTAACTTCATCGACAAGACGAAGCGCGAAGATGTTCCGACCGAGGAGAAGATTATGCCTACGCTGAGCGACGACGAGAAGAAGACCAACAAGAACCACATGGTGATAAAGTCGTTGCTGTGGCTGATTGGTCTTGGTGCTTCTGTCTTGGTGGTTTACATTGTCTACAACGCATGGCTGTTGCTGGAATAAGAAAAACGAATGACAAATGGAATTTGCTAATAAAGAATACTTTATACTTATCTTACTGTTGATTCCGTACATTGTATGGTATCTGTTATATCGTAAGAAAAGCGTGCCGTCGATGCGTGTCAGCACAACCGAAGCCTACCGCTACGGCTACAGTACATGGCGCACACGTCTGGTACACGTTCCGATGGTGCTGCATTGCATCTGCTACACTTTGCTCGTATGCGTATTGGCACGTCCTCAGACACACAATGCGTGGGATACAAAGTCGGTAGAAGGCATTGACATCATGCTGGCTATGGACGTTTCGACCTCAATGCTTGCCGAAGACCTCAAGCCTAACCGACTGGAGGCTGCAAAGAACGTGGCTGCGGAATTCATAGCCGGACGTCCTAATGACAATATCGGTCTTACTATATTTGCCGGCGAGTCTTTCACCCAATGTCCTATGACAACCGACCACACGTCTCTGTTGTACATGTTGCAGTCGGTACGTACTGACATTGCTGCCAGAGGCATCATCTCTGACGGAACAGCCATTGGTATGGGCTTGGCAAATTCTGTGTCGCGTCTGAAGAGTTCAAAGGCCAAGAGCAAGGTGGTAATCTTGCTCACCGACGGTAGCAACAATATGGGTGACATCTCGCCTATGACGAGTGCTGAGATTGCCAAGAGCATGGGCATAAGAGTCTACACCATTGCCGTAGGCACCAATAAGGTAGCTCCATATCCGGTACCCGTGGCTGGAGGAATACAGTATGTAAACATGCCGGTAGAGATTGACACCAAGACACTTGAAGATATAGCCCAGACAACTGGCGGTAGTTCTTATCGTGCCACCAACAACAAAGAGTTGTCAAAGATTTACAAGGACATCGACACACTTGAAAAGACCAAGATGGACGTAAAGCGTTTCTCAAAGCGTTACGAGGCTTATCAGCCGTTCCTTCTCTTTGCTGTCCTCATGTTGTTGGTAGAGATTGTCTTGAGAAACACAGTACTTCGTAAAATTCCATAAAGCGAAACAGTATGTTTAAATTTGCAGACCCATCATATCTATGGCTGTTAGTAGCCGTAGCCTTGCTCGTCGTACTCAGATTCTATAATCTGTTGAAACGCCGTCGTCTGATGTCGCGTCTTGGCGACAAACAGCTGTTGGCGGCAATGATGCCCGATGTGTCAAGAGGTCGTCCTACGGTGAAGTTCTGGTTGCTTATAAGTGCATTGGCGCTTATGATTGTTATGCTTGCACGTCCTCAGATGGGGTCGAAGATATCCAACGACAAGCGCAACGGCATCGAGACGATTATAGCATTGGACATAAGTAATTCGATGCTTGCCCAGGACGTTGTCCCGTCGCGACTCGAAAAGAGCAAGATGCTTGTAGAGAGCCTTGTGGACAATTTCACTAATGACAAGATTGGTCTTGTCGTGTTTGCCGGCGATGCTTTCGTACAGTTGCCTATCACAAATGATTATGTGTCGGCCAAGATGTTTCTTCATGACATCAGTCCGTCGCTTATAACTACTCAAGGTACTGACCTTGCTCGTGCCATAAATCTCTCGGCAAGCAGTTTCACGCAGCAGCAGGGAGTGGGACGTGCCATTATTGTCATTACCGATGGCGAGGACCATGAGGGAGGAGCAGAGGAAGCAGTCAAGGCAGCGCGCAAGAAAGGCATTAATGTTTTCATATTGGGAATAGGTAGTAACAAGGGTGCGCCAATTCCCTTAGGTGGTGACTATCTCAAGGATGCTTCGGGCAATGTTGTTATGTCGGCTCTCAACGAGGATATGTGTCGTAGTCTGGCTCAGGCTGGTAGCGGTTCGTACATTCACGTCGACAATACCAATGACGCTCAGGAGAAGCTCAACAGCGAGTTGGCTAAGCTTCAGAAAGGCACCACTCAAGATGTGGTTTACAGCGAGTATGCCGATCAGTTTCAGGCTTTCGGCCTTATTGTCATCCTGCTTCTGATAGTAGAGGCATGTTTGCTTGAGGCCAAAAACCCACGATTCAAGAATGTGTTCCTGTTCAAGAAGAAATCTTAAATAGAACAAAGCTTAGAATAAGGCTTAAATAATTCCATAATCAAGAGATAAAATGAGAATTGCTATAATTATAATTATGTTGGTAGCCTCGATGGTTGACGTAAGCGCACAATCCGACCGTCGTAGCATACGTAGTGGCAACCGTCAGTATCGCCAGCAGAATTTTGTTAAGGCAGAGGCCGAATACCGTAAGGCTGTTTCTGACAACAGTTCCAATCCGCAGGCTTTGTACAATCTGGGCTGTGCCTTGATGATGCAGAATAAGGACTCTTTGGCAACAGTACAGTTTGAGAAAGCCGGACGCTTGGAGAAAGACCCCAAGCGCAAGGCTATGGTCTATCATAATATCGGATTTATCTGCCAGAACCATCGTCTGTATTCTGAGGCAATCGAGGCTTATAAGGAAAGTCTTCGAAATAATCCGTCCGACAACGAGACACGCTACAATCTTGAACTGTGCAAACGTCTGAACAAGTCGAACAAGCAAAAGCAAAAACAGCAGAACAAGCAAAACAAACAGAATAACGACAAAAAAAAAGACAATAAGAAAAAGCAGGAAGAAAAGAACAAGCCACAGCAGCAAAAGTCTGAAGAGCAAAAGCAGAAGATGAGCAAGGATAACGCCGAGCAGCTGCTTAACGCTGCCATGCAAAACGAGCAGGCTACGCAGCGCAAGGTTAAGGAAGCGCAACGTGCAGGCAAGTCAAAACGTCTTGAGAAAAACTGGTAATAAGAAAATAAACTTTCAATGGGAAAGCTAATGACAAAGCTAAATAGAATGAAACGGACCATATTGTTTTATGTTCTGTGCGTATTTACATTATGTACTTACGCACAGGGCATTTCTGTTTCTGCCCCGTCGCATGTAGCGACCGGCGAGAACTTCCGTCTGACGTATAGTATTAATGCCCAGAGTGTGGACGACTTCCGGGCTGCCAACATTCCTTCGGGTCTTGAGGTGATAGCAGGTCCGTATACGTCCTATCAATCGAGCTATCAGATGATTAACGGCCATACAAGCCGTTCGGCAAGTGTCACCTACACCTATACTCTTTATGCAGAAAAGGCTGGCACTTACACCATTCCTGGCGCTCGTGCTAAGGTTGACGGTAAGACAATCGGTTCGCATTCTGTACGTATAAAGGTGTCGGGTGCGGCAAAGAGTGGTGGTTCGTCGGCTCCTAGAAATCATGAAGAAGAGACTTACGATGTAAATAATTCTGGCCATATTTCGGCCAAGGATCTGTTTGTGAAGGTTAGCGCTAACAAGAAGCGTGTGCACGAGCAGGAACCAATACTTCTCACTTACAAGGTCTACACACTTGTCGATCTGACTTCGCTCGATGGCAAGATGCCTGATCTTACAGGTTTTCATACCCAGGAAATAAAACTGCCACAGCAGAAGAGCTTCCATATAGAGAAGTTCAACGGTCGCAACTATCGTTGTGTTACATGGAGTCAGTATGTTATGTATCCCCAGATGACGGGCAAATTGCAGATTCCGAGCATTACATTCAAGGGTGTTGTAGTGGCTCGCAACAACTCTGTAGACCCCTTTGAAGCATTCTTCAATGGTGGTTCGGGCTATGTGGAGATAAAGCGTGACATTGTGGCTCCAAGCTTGAACATCGAAGTACTTCCGCTTCCCGCCAAACCTGCTAATTTCAGCGGTGGCGTAGGACGTTTCAATATTTCTGCCCAGCTACTTGGACGTGGCTCATACAAAGAAGGCGACCCTGTCACTTTGCGTGTAGTGGTTGGCGGCAACGGCAACCTTAAGCTTGTAAGGCAGCCTGTTGTCAATTTTCCCAAGGATTTTGACAAATATGACCCAAAGGTTACCGACCGTACCCGTCTTACTGCAAATGGTATTGAGGGCAATATGGTTTACGACTATCTTGTTGTGCCACGCAACCAAGGTAAATATACGATTCCTTCGGTAGAACTGAATTATTATGATGTGGATGCTGATTCATATAAGACCATCCGTACTCAGCCGATAGAGATAAATGTAGGTAAGGGCGACGGAAAGAAGTCGTCGGTAACCGATTATTCGGGCGTAGAATCGTCCGACATCCGTGCAATCAAGACTGGCGAATCTACATCTGGTAAAGGCTATTCGTTCTATCGTTCAGCTTCTTATTGGTTGGAACTTATTGTGCCTTTCGTGTTGTTCGTGAGCATTATTGTCTACCATCGCAATCGTGTACGCGAGAATGCTGACGTAGCACGTATGAAGGGCAAGCGTGCCAACAAGGTTGCAACCAAACGTCTGAAGAAGGCTCTGCAGCTTCTGAATGCCGGTCGTCAGGACATGTTCTACGACGAGACGTTAAGAGCGTTGTGGGGATATGCAGGCGATAAGTTGAACATGCCTGTAGAGCAACTTTCGCGCGAAAACATTGCTGCAAAGCTTGAAGAGCGTGAGATAAGCCATGACACTATCGACAAGTTTGTTGCGGCTCTTGACGAGTGTGAATATGAACGTTATGCTCCAGGTGATGCTGGTGGCAACATGATGAAAACATACGATACGGCTATGATAGCTATTACTGACATAGAAGGCGATTTGAAGTTGTCGCGTGGCAAGCGTGATGCAAAGACTGCTTCTTCATTATCCATTGTAATCATTGGTTTTGTATTGTCGTTGTGCAGTCTGGAAGTCTCTGCTGCCAACAAGGCAGAGGCCGATTCGGCTTATACCAACGGCAACTTTATACAGGCAGCCAAGATTTACAACGAACTGTTGAAGGCAGACGAAAGCGCAACTCTTTATTATAATTTAGGCAACGCCTACTACCGTCTGGGCAATATCGGTCAGTCGGTTGTGGCGTATGAGAAGGGTTTGCGTCTTGCCCCGCAGGATGATGACATACGTGCCAATCTCAATTTTGTCCACAGCAAGACCATCGACCGCGTGACATCAGGTTCGCGTATGTTCTTTGTCGATTGGTATGAGTCGTTGCTCAATCTTTGTAGCATAGACGGTTGGGCAGGCATTGGTGTGGCTTCGTTCATAGCTATGCTTGTGCTTGTTGCAGTCTATTTTCTTTGTGGTAGGGTGTTGCTGCGTAAGGTGGGCTTCTACGGAGCGTTGCTTTCGTTTGTCATATTCATTATGTCAAATCTCTTTGCGTGGCAGCAGTTGCGAGCATTCAATGCTCACGATCGTGCTGTTGTAGTGAGTCCGTCCGTACAAATCCGAAAGACTCCTTCAGATACGAGTGCAAGCGCTTTCGTTCTTCACGAGGGCACGTCGGTAGTGATTACCGACAGTCAGATGAAGGGATGGCTTGGCATCCGTCTTGACGATGGTCGTGAGGGATGGATCAAGAGCAATCAGGTAGAAGTGATTTAATCAAAGTATCTTCAAATATATTAAATAAAACCATTCGCGATAATGCTGTTAGATATCCAGACGTTTTTGGCAAACGACAGGTTTGTTCTTTCATGGTTTAACGGTAGCAACTCCGTCTTTCTCGACGGATGGATGTCTGCCCTTACGTCAGGCTTCACATGGGTGGTGCTGTATGCGTCGCTGTTCTATCTTGTGGTCAAGAACAATGAGACCATGAGACAGATAGCGCTTGTCGTGGGTTGCGTTTTGGCTTGTGTGGCATTTGCCGACATTATGGCGGATGTTATTGTAAAGCCCCTTGTAGAGCGTTGGCGACCAAGCAACGACCCCATATTCAAGTATGATGTGGCGGTGGTGGATGGCTATCGTGGTTCGTCTTATGGATTCTTCTCGGCTCATGCAGCCAATACGTTCTCGTTAGCTCTGTTTTTCTGCCTGTTAGTAAGGAGCCGTGTCTTGAGTGTGGCACTTGTGCTTTGGTCACTCATCAACTGCTACACCCGCATGTACCTTGGTCTGCATTATCCGTCAGATATTGTTTGCGGCCTGCTTTGGGGTAGTGTGTGTGCTATTGGTGTCTACTTCTTTTACTTGCGGGTGAGCCGCAAGATGTTTGGTGAGGACAATTATGTTTCGACTCAGTACACATCCACGGGCTATAGGCTTTGCGATGTTGACATTGTTGTCATGGTGCTTGTGGCGACAGTTCTTTTCACTCTGTTCCGAGCTTTGTTTATTTTTTATTAAGAACATATTATTGTAACAATATTATTGAAATATCAGTAAGAAAAAAAAGGAAATGGAAACAAAACATATACATATTAAAGACTACAATTATTCTCTGCCCGACGAGCGTATTGCCAAGTTCCCGCTTGCGCAACGCGACCACAGCAAGTTGCTTCTTTATAAGCATGGTGAGGTGTCGGAAGATGTTTTCTATAATATTCCAAATCATCTGCCTGAGGGAGCCCTTATGGTGTTCAACAACACCAAGGTAATCCAGGCCCGTTTGCACTTCCGCAAGTCTACCGGCGCACTCATCGAAGTCTTTTTGCTTGAGCCTTATTTGCCTGCCGACTATGAGCAGATGTTCCAGACCACAGGTGTTTGCTCTTGGCTTTGCATGATAGGCAATCTGAAGAAATGGAAGGGTGAGACTCTGCGTCGTAGCTTTGAGGTTAAGGGACGTGAGGTGACTCTTTGTGCCGAGCGTCGCGAAGACGTAGGCAAGAGCTATCGTGTTGACTTCACATGGGATGATAATACTGTGTCGTTTGCCGAATTGCTCGACTCTGTAGGCGAATTGCCAATACCTCCATATCTTAACCGTGAGACTCAGGAGAGTGACAAGACCACTTATCAGACTGTCTACTCTAAAATTAAAGGTTCGGTAGCAGCTCCTACGGCAGGCCTGCACTTCACGTCAGATGTGCTTGCGTCGCTCGACGCTCATGGAATCGATCGTGAGGAGGTGACACTACACGTTGGAGCAGGAACATTCAAACCTGTAAAGTCTGAGGAAATACAGGACCATGAAATGCATACTGAATATATCTGCGTGCATCGTCAGACTCTTGAGAAACTCATAAAGCATAATGCATGTGCAATAGCTGTAGGAACTACGAGTGTGCGTACGCTTGAGAGCCTTTACTATATGGGTGTTAAACTTGAGAAAAGCCTTGACCTCTCTGAAGATGAATTGCACGTAGGCCAATGGGAGCCTTACGAAGGTGAGACTTTCGAAATGGCAGCTAATGTTACGCCTCAGAAGGCAATACAGAACATACTTGCTTATCTCGACCGCCACTCGCTCAATTCGCTCCATTCAAGTACACAGATAATTATTGCCCCTGGCTACGAATATAAGATTGTGAAGATGCTCGTCACCAACTTCCACCAGCCGCAGTCGACGTTGCTGCTGCTTGTGAGTGCATTCCTGCATGGCGATTGGCACAAGATTTACGATTATGCTTTGGCACATGACTTCCGGTTCTTGAGCTACGGAGACAGTTCTTTGCTCATACCATAGCGTTTGAGCATCATCATTTTTAAATAACGAAAAAGGATTACAATTATGAAAATAGGTGATAAAGTACAATTTCTCAGCGAAATCGGCGGCGGAAAAATTGCTGGATTTCAAGGTAAGGACATAGCCTTGGTTGAGGATGAAGACGGATTTCAGATACCAACCCCCATATCCGACCTTGTAGTGACAGGTAGTGGCGAAGAATATTCTTCATCTCGTTCGGCTGTCAAGAAGGGTGGGGCAGAACAGACTCCTGAAACTGCCGACCCCGATACGTTCAATATGTCGGTAAAGGCGAAAATCAACGCCACTATGGATGACGAACTTGTCGAGGAAGAAGAATATGATGCTGCCGACCGTGAGATTACTTACCGTGCTAAGGTTGAAGAGCGTAAAGGGGGCAATGTGCTTAACCTCTATTACGCTTTCGTTCCTGAGGATGTAAAGAATTTCTCGAAGTCGACATTTGCCTGCTATTTGGTCAACGATAGTAACTATTATGTACATTATCTATATATGAGTGTAGACGGCCATTCGTTCCACCTGCGTGGCGAGGGCGAGCTTGAACCCAATACAAAACTCTATGTTGAGAGTTTCGCCCTTGAGCAACTCAACGAGATTGACCGTGTACGATTCCAGCTTCTCTCGTTCAAGCGTGACAAGGATTTCGTAGCCAAACCGGTTTGCGATGTTCAGTTCCGTATTGACAAGGTGAAGTTCTACAAGTTGCACACCTTCCAGCCTAACGACTTCTTCGAGACTCCTGCTCTGCTCTACCCTGTTGTGAAAAACGATGAGGTGGCACAGCTTAAACCTATTGAGGCGGAGAAGCTTATATATGTTGAACCGACAGAGACGGAAACCAAGAGCAAGAAAGACATACAGTCGAATGTTTCTTACAGCAAGTTGAAGGGGCTTGAATCGCTCAATACTCCAAAGCACGCCAAGTCGAAGAAATCATCAGACGAGCCGCTTGTTGTCGACCTCCACGCCGACGAACTCCTTGAGACTACAGCAGGAATGGGCACTTCAGACATCTTGAACTATCAGCTTGACTACTTCCGCCGAATTCTTGAGGAGAACAAGCACAATAAGGGACTCCACATCGTGTTCATTCATGGCAAGGGCGAGGGTGTGCTTCGTCACGCTATAATCAACGAGTTGCGCTATCGTTATAAAAATTATCCCTATCAGGACGCCTCATTCCAGGAATATGGTTATGGAGCTACACAGGTAACAATCAGATAATAAAGAAATGAAGTACGGTTACATCACAGTTGCGTCGGCCATCCCTTCGGTGAAGGTTGCTGATGCCGATTACAATATAAAGCAAATAGAGAGTCTTACAGCCCAGGCTGAAGGCAAGGGAGTCGAGATAATCGTGTTCCCGGAACTGTCAGTTACGGGCTACACATGTCAGGACCTCTTTGCCCAGCAGACGCTTATTGAGCAAGCCGAGATGCGCATTCTGCAGTTGCTAGACTTCTCTCGCAAGCTCGACATAATCTGCGTCGTAGGAACGCCAGTGTGTATTGGTTCAGGACTGTACAACTGCGCTGTAGTGTGCCAGCACGGCAATATTCTCGGCATAGTGCCCAAGCGCTATTTGCCCAATTATGCTGAATTCTACGAAAAGCGTTGGTTTGCTTCCGTTGATGATATAGTACGTCCTACAGAAGTACGCTTTGCAGGCAACACCATCACCGTACAACCTGGTATTCAGCTGTTCCAGACCTGCGACGGAGTGAAGTTTGGTATCGAACTGTGCGAAGACCTTTGGGCTCCAGTTCCGCCTTCTAACGACATAGCACTTGCTGGAGCCGACATTATTCTCAATCTTTCGGCCAGCGACGACCTCATAGGCAAGAATGCCTATCTACGCTCTCTCATCTCTCAGCAGAGCGCTCGACTGATATGCGGTTACGTGTACAGTTCGTGCGGATTCGGCGAGAGTACTCAGGACGTGGTCTATGGCGGCAACGCTTACATTTGCGAGAATGGCGCTATGGTGGCAGAGTCAGAACGCTTCTCTCTAAACGAGCAGCTCGTAATCAGCCAGATTGACGTAGACAAATTGCGTACAGAGCGCCGCAAGAACACATCGTTCGTACAGGCAAGTGCCAAGAACGAGACTCCAGTCACAATTATTTCGACAGATGCAGTTGAGCCTCGCGATTTCGCTCTCTTGCGTAACGTCAACCCCCATCCGTTCATACCTACAAGTGGCGACATGTTTGCTTCTTGCGACGAGATTTTCTCCATTCAGGTGTGCGGACTTGCCAAGCGTCTTGTACACACATGTTCCAAGCGTGTCGTGCTAGGCATAAGCGGAGGCTTGGACTCAACTCTTGCCCTGCTGGTATGTGTCAAGACATTCGACAAGTTGGACTACGACCGTAAGGGTATTGTTGGCGTTACGATGCCGGGATTCGGCACTACCGACCGTACTTACAACAATGCTATCTCGCTCATGCAGAGCCTCGGCATTACCATACGCGAAATACCTATAGCCAAGAGCGTAACGCAGCACTTTGAGGACATCGGCCACGACATCAACGTACATGACGTGACTTACGAGAACGGTCAGGCTCGCGAGCGCACACAGATACTTATGGACCTCAGCAACAAGTTGGGCGGCCTCGTTATTGGTACAGGCGACCTTAGCGAACTGGCACTTGGCTGGGCCACGTACAATGGCGACCACATGTCGATGTACGGAGTAAATGCCAGCATACCGAAGACCCTCATACGCTACCTTGTGGGCCATGTGGCCAACAATAGTGTTGACGAGCAGTCGCGTCTGACGTTGCTTGATATTATCGACACACCGATTTCGCCAGAACTAATCCCAGCCGACGAGGACGGCAACATCAGCCAGAAGACCGAAGATCTTGTGGGCCCATACGAGCTGCACGACTTCTTCCTCTATCATTTCCTGCGTTTCGGATTCCGTCCTGCCAAGCTCTTCATGCTTGCCCGTCATGCATTTAGCGTTGAGACTTACGACGACGACGTGATAAAGCATTGGCTGCGCACATTCATACGACGTTTCTTCCAGCAGCAGTTCAAGCGTTCGTGTCTGCCCGACGGTCCCAAGGTTGGAAGTGTCACGCTCTCGCCACGTGGCGACTGGCGCATGCCTACCGATGCCGCCTCTACGTTGTGGCTGACAGAATGTGACACGCTATAGTCAGCTAAATATACGCAAAACATCATTAAATGGAAAAGACAGCCAAAGCAAAGAAGGCTCCCGTGTATCTGACAAAAATCTCGCGCGAAACCTTCGACAAACTTAAGGAGCAGATATTGCAAGCGCTTGTTGTAGAGAAACGCTATCGCGACAGTAGCTTCACGGCCTCACAGCTCGCTGAACTTCTGCACACCAATACGCGCTACGTTTCCATAGTGCTCAGCGTGCGCTATCATGCCAACTTCTCGCAGTTTGTCAACCGGCTGCGAATTGAGGAGGCGATGGCTTTGTTGCAAGACCAGCGTTATGCCGGCTTGCGCATAGAGGAGATTTCTGATATGGTAGGGTTTGCCAACCGGCAGTCGTTCTATAGAGCTTTCTGCCAGATTGTGGGCAAGACTCCACGCCAGTATCAAGACGAACTGTAACAAATTCAACCAACAACAATGACCCATCAATTCAACTATACCGACGAGCGTTTTGCCGACATACAGATGCTCCGCTATCGTCTCGACGGATTTGAGAACCTGACGCTTCGTCAGAAACTCTACATATATTATCTCGCCAAAGCCACATTGTGCGGACGCGACATCACGACCGATCAGTTCGGCCGTTACAATCTGCGCATACGCTTCTTGCTCGAAGCTGTGTACGACGGCTATGTAGGCAATCGTCAGTCGGACGAGTTCTGTGCCGTTGCCGATTATCTGAAGCGTGTGTGGTTTGCCAATGGAATACATCACCACTACGGATGCGAGAAGTTTGTACCGGAATTTACCGAAGCTTATTTCCGCAACTTGGTCATTTCTACTGCAAAGACAGTTTCCGACAAGTCTTCTGCCTCCTCAAAGGACGGCATCTTTTCCAAGTACAGCCTAAAGCTTTCCGACACGCAATGGGTTTGCAACGAGTTGGATGAGCTATGTCCGGTAATATTCAATCCTGCCATTATGCCGAAGCGCGTCAACCAGCGTGCTGGCGACGACCTTGTTGCCACCTCGGCGTGCAACTTCTATGATAATCTCACACAAAAAGAGGTGGAAGACTATTACGCTCGTATGCGTCAGTCCGACCCCAATAACGCCACCCCAATATCCTATGGACTCAATTCTACGCTACGTCGTGCTTCTGACGGAACAATAGTAGAGGATGTGTGGCGTGAGGACGGACTTTATGGCTCTATAATCAAGCAAATCGTTTATTGGCTTACAAAGGCTTCTGCAGTTGCCGAGAACGAGAAGCAGGTGGAAATCATCAGCCTTCTCATAGAATACTACCGTACCGGCGATCTCCATGTCTTCGACAAATACTCTATAGAATGGCTGAAGGAACACGAGGGACGCATCGACTTCATCAACGGATTTATAGAAGTATATGGCGACCCGCTCGGACTAAAAGGCTCGTGGGAGGGAATAGTCCACTACAAAGACCCGGTAGCCACAAAGCGTACCCAGACCCTTTCTGCCAATGCACAATGGTTTGAAGACCACTCACCAGTCGACCCGCGTTTCCGCAAGCCAAAGGTAGTTGGCGTTACCGCCAATGTGGTTTGCGCGGCAATGCTTGGTGGCGACGAGTATCCGTCTACTGCTATTGGCATCAATTTGCCCAATGCCGATTGGATACGAGCTCAATATGGTTCCAAGAGTATTACTATAGGTAATCTTACACATGCTTACAACCAGGCTTCACGAGGCAACGGATTCATTGAGGAGTTTGCAATCAACGACGAGTCTACTCGCTCGCTTATCAGCCTTTATGGAGATTTGTGTGATGATTTGCATACTGACCTCCATGAGTGTCTTGGTCATGGCTCTGGTCAACTGTTGCCAGGAGTCTCTGCCGACGCTCTCGGTTCATACGGTTCGACAATAGAGGAGGCACGTGCCGATCTCTTCGGACTCTACTACATAGCCGACCCCAAGCTCGTGCAGCTCGGACTCACCCCCAATGCTGAGGCTCATCGTGCCCAGTACTATACGTACATGATGAACGGTCTGCTCACACAGCTCACACGCATCAAGCCCGGCCATCAGATTGAGGAGGCACACATGCGCAACCGTGCCCTCATAGCCCGATGGACATTGGCTCATTATCCCGATGCCGTACAGCTCGTGCAGCAGGAAGGCAAGACACGTGTGCAGATTACCGACTACAGCCGTCTGCGCGACGCTTTCGCAGCCCTGCTCGGCGAGATACAGCGCATAAAGAGCGAGGGCGACTACGAGGCTGCTAAGACTCTTGTAGAGCAATATGCCATAAGTGTCGACGCCCGTTTGCACGAAGAGCTGCTTGAGCGCTACCGTGCCCTTGGCATAGCTCCGTACAAGGGATTTATCAATCCGCGCATGACGCTCGTAGCCGATGCCGATGGTACCCCTACTGATGTAACGGTAGATTATAGTGAGACTTACTGTCAGCAGATGATGCGCTACTCGCGCGAATACACCACACATTCATGACCGAACAACATAGAACTCATGACTGAACAATATATTATGCCAACATCCGAACAGGTGAAACAGATAAAGCGTTCATTCCGCCTTTACATGAACGGAGTAGCTGCTGCCTCCATGCGACGCAAGGGACTCGACTACAAGATAAACTGGGGTATCCAGTTGCCCGATTTGAAGCGAATGGCTTCACAGTATGGCCAAGATGTCGAACTGGCACGAGCCCTATGGGCAGAGAGCGGAGTGAGGGAGTGTCGGCTGCTTGCCACGCTCATAATGCCTCCCGGACAGCTCGACTGCGACGAAGCCGTAAGATGGGCCACAACCTCCCAACTCACGTCCGAGATAATGGAGATGGCAGTATTCAACCTCTTCCAGCACGCCGAATGCGCCGACAGTCTGGCGCTACAGATGCTCCGCCAGCCAGACGCTTCCGTGCGTACCGGAGCCTATCATCTCGTGTGCCGATTGCTGAAGCGGGGACGTACAGTAGGCGAAGCAACTATCGACGCTCTGCTTGAAGCAGCACGTGCTGACATCCTTACAGCCGACCGCCAGCTGCTTCATGCCCTCGTGTCATGTCTGCAATACATGGCATCCACCGACCATACGCATGCCAAAACAGCCGCCACGATACTGAATGACGCAGGATTTGACGCTTTTTAGCATATCTTCTTGGTTGAATTGCCAAAAAAACGTAACTTTGCAACATGATGCAAGAAGATGCTATACAAAATGCACATGCTACACTCGCTCGCAGCTTGCAGACGATGAACTGTCGCTGCACACCCGAACGGCGAGCCATACTTGACGCAGCATGCTCTATGGATGCACCTTTCTCTATAGCAGACATTGCGGCACAGATGGCAAGCCATGGCTTCAAGGTAAGCCGTGCCACGCTATACAACACGCTTCGGCTGCTTGTCGACCTGCGGCTCATAGTGTGCCTCAGAATGCAGAACTGCACACGCTACGAAGCCGTAGACCCCACGAGGACACGTTGCCGTCAGGTGTGTACGCTGTGTGGCCGTACGATGGAGGTAAGTGCGCCAGCCGAATTGGATAAGCTGCCAGGAGCCAAGACACGACGCTTCCGCCCAACGGCTTATGCGCTCTATGTCTTCGGCATGTGTGCTTCATGCCAGCGACGAGCCGGTCAAGATACGAACATTAACAAAAAACATACTCGGTCCGCAGGGACAGAGAAAGAAAAACAAGGAAATATATGAACAAAGGAAAAGTTGACGTCCTGCTCGGATTGCAGTGGGGCGATGAAGGTAAGGGCAAGGTTGTTGATGTCCTCACCCCGAAGTATGATGTGATCGCACGTTTTCAGGGCGGTCCTAATGCAGGCCACACTCTCGAGTTTGAGGGCCAGAAGTATGTACTCCGCAGCATCCCGTCGGGCATTTTCCAGGGAGGTAAGGTCAACATCATCGGCAATGGCGTAGTGCTCGCTCCCGACCTCTTCATGCAGGAGGCCAAGGATCTTGAGAAGAGCGGACACGACCTCAAGAGCCGTCTGCACATCTCAAAGAAGGCACATCTCATCATGCCTACACACCGTGTGCTTGATGCTGCCATCGAAGCCTCTAAGGGCAAGAACAAGGTAGGTACTACCGGCAAGGGCATCGGTCCGACATATACCGACAAGGTTTCGCGCAACGGGCTCCGTGTAGGCGACATCCTTGACAACTTCCAGGCTAAATATGAGGCTCACAAGGCTGCTCACCTCAAGCAGATTGCAGCTCTTGGCTACACCGACTTCGACATTACCGAAGTAGAGAAGACATGGATGGAGGGCATCGAATACCTCAAGCAGTTCCAAATTGTAGACTCTGAGCACGAGATCAACCGCGTGTTGCGCTCAGGCAAGGACATTCTCTGTGAGGGTGCCCAGGGCACTATGCTCGACGTTGACTTCGGATCTTATCCTTTCGTTACTTCTTCTAACACCATCTGCGCCGGTGCCTGCATTGGATTGGGCATTGGTCCTAACCGTATTGGCAATGTCTATGGCATCATGAAGGCTTATTGCACACGTGTAGGTGCAGGTCCTTTCCCCACAGAGCTGTTTGACGAGACTGGCGACAAGATTCGCGACCTTGGTCACGAATACGGAGCCGTTACGGGTCGTGAGCGCCGTTGCGGATGGTGCGACCTCGTACAGCTCAAGTATTCTGTCATGATCAACGGCGTTACTGAACTCATCATGATGAAGAGCGACGTGCTCGACGGTTTCCCCGTTATCAAGGCTTGCGTAGCCTACGAATTGCCTGACGGCACACAGACTACTGAGCTGCCTTACGAACTGTACGATGCAAAGCCTGTATACAAGGAATTCAAGGGTTGGAACGTAGACATGACACGCTTCACAAGCGAGGACCAGTTCCCCGAAGAGTTCAATGCCTATGTCAAGTTCCTCGAGGAGTATCTCGAGACCCCGATACGCATTATCTCAATAGGCCCCGACCGCGACCAGACAATCGTTCGCAAGTAGTTCTTTTATTTATAATCAATAAATGGCAAAACCAAGTATACCAAAAGGTACGCGCGACTTCTCGCCCGTCGAGATGGCCAAGCGTAACTATATATTCGATACCATACGCGAAGTGTACGCCCTCTACGGTTTCCGTCAGATAGAGACTCCTGCCATGGAGACTCTGTCTACGCTGATGGGCAAGTATGGCGAGGAGGGCGACAAGCTGCTCTTCAAGGTGCTCAATTCGGGCGACTATCTCGCCAAACTCTCTGACGACGAACTCATGCAGCGCAATCCGCTTCATCTTGCTACAAAGCTGTGCGAGAAGGGTCTGCGCTACGACCTTACCGTTCCGTTTGCACGCTATGTTGTGCAGCATCGTGACGAGATTCAGTTGCCGTTCAAGCGCTATCAGATACAGCCCGTATGGCGTGCCGACCGTCCGCAGAAGGGACGCTATCGCGAGTTCTACCAGTGTGATGCCGACGTTGTAGGTTCCGACTCGTTGCTCAATGAGGTGGAGCTGATGCAGATTGTCGACACCGTATTCACACGTTTCGGAGTGCGTGTAGCTATTAAGATAAACAACCGTAAGATTCTTACCGGTATTGCCGAGACTATAGGTGAGGCTGATAAAATTGTCGACATAACCGTAGCCATCGACAAGCTCGACAAGATTGGCATTGATGCTGTCAACGAAGAGTTGCGTCGCGACGGCATCTCTGACGAAGCAATCGAGAAGTTGCAGCCGATAATTGCGCTCACGGGCACCAACGACGAGAAACTCGCTACAATAGCCCAGGTGCTTGCTCAGTCGGAAGTGGGAATGAATGGCGTTGAGGAGACACGATTCATTCTTGATACTCTCAAGACCTGCGGTCTGCACAATCAGATTGACCTTGACCTTACCTTGGCACGTGGCCTCAACTACTATACGGGTGCCATTTTCGAAGTGAAGGCTCTCGACTATGCCATCGGCTCAATTACTGGTGGCGGACGCTACGACAACCTTACAGGTATCTTTGGACTGCCTGGCATTTCAGGTGTTGGCATTTCGTTTGGTGCCGACCGTATCTACGACGTGCTCGGTGGTCTTGACCTTTATCCTAAGGAAGCAGAGCAGGGCACTCAATTGCTGTTCATCAACTTTGGCGCAACTGAGACAGCCTACTGTCTGCCCGTATTGCGTCGTTGCCGTGAGGCTGGCATCCGCACCGAGATCTATCCTGACAGCGTCAAGATGAAGAAGCAGATGGCTTATGCCAACGCCAAGCAGGTTTCGTTTGTAGTGCTGGCTGGCGAGGAGGAGATTGCTCAGGGCAAGCTCACTCTCAAGAACATGGCTACTGGCGAGCAGACTCTTGTTACACCTGAAGAGCTCGTTGAGGCAGTTAAGGCATAAGAAGATTTTTTTAGTAGTATTTCTCAATACCTATCAACAGGGACAATATCGTTTTCTCTAATATGGAGCAGGATGATATTGCCCCTGTTGTCTTTAGTTGGCGTGTCGGCTTGTTTTTTGCCATAAACTTATAATGGAGTTTTTGGGCTACCCGCCGATATAGATTTTATTCCCTGCCGATAAAGTTTTTACTCCCTGCCGATGGCGCAAATTTGCAGATTTGTATCACGTTTTCAAAGTTAATATATGAGTCCACTTTAAAAAGGAACATATTTTGAATTCAGTCTGACCATGCATTGTAATAACATCATTAACCAGAGCTTATTTTAGTGATAAATAAACATCTAAAACAAGCCTTACTTTTTTAAAGTGGGCTCAATTAATGATACTTGCTCATGTATATTAATGATACTTGCAAAATGAATACGTATTACTTTGCCTTTGAATACGTATTACTTTGCTAATGAATACGTATTACTTTGCCGATGAATACGTATTGCTTCAGAAAGCATGATTTAACCTCTTGACTTTGACTCATTTTGGTATGGCAAGATGGATGCAAAACAATGGTCTCAGCATGGATGTGTATTGATTCGAAAAAAACTTACGTATCACATAACTTGCAGCAATTTAGTCGATTGTAACAGAATTAGTTGTATATGTAATAAATTATTAGTAAATTTGCACAGTTTTTATATCAATCGAATATGATTTAAAGTACAGAAATGTTAAAGTGTAAGAAAACATAGGGACGAAGAGTCGTTCCGTGTACATATTGCTTTACACATGTCAAGAAGGATAATTAATTATTTACATTTTTATAAATCTACAATTGAAACAAACAAGATGAGAAGATTTTCCCTATTGCTTGTCTCTCTGATTGTATTGACTGTACAAACAGCCTTGGCGCAGAGCTTTAGCGTCAAGGGAACGGTAGTGTCTGCCGAAGACAACGAGCCGCTGATTGGTGCAACAATACTTCAGGAGGGTTCAACGAATGGTGTAGTTACCGACATCGACGGCAACTACACCATCGAGGTAAAGGGTGCATCTAAGGCCACGCTCGTGATTTCGTATCTCGGCATGGTTACTCAGAAGCATCCTGTCAATACACAGACGCGCACGCTCAACGTGAAGCTGTCGTCCGACTCGAAGGTGACGGACGAGGTGGTGGTAGTGGCGTATGGCGTACGTAAGAAGGGAACCATTGCGGGTTCCGTTTCGTCTGTGAAGTCTGAAAAGATTGAGAATGTCCCTGCTGCCAGCTTCGACCAGGCTCTGCAAGGACAGAGTACGGGTCTACAGGTCATCAGCTCGTCGGGTGAGCCAAGCAAGGCTGCTACGTTCCAGATTCGTGGTACCAACTCGATCAACTCAGGCAAGTCGCCGCTCTTTATCCTTGACGGTGTGCCCATTTCAAGTTCCGACTTCAACACGCTCAGCCCTAACGACATCGAGAGCATCTCGGTATTGAAGGACGCTTCCTCAACCTCTATCTATGGTGCACGTGCTGCCAATGGTGTGGTAGTAATCACATCCAAGCGCGGTTTGTCGCTTGACAACGCCAAGGTCACTCTGCGTGCCCAGTACGGTTTCTCTGAGTTGGCTCAGAACAACTGGATGATGATGAACACCAATGAGCGCATACAGTTCGAGAAGGAAGTAGGACTGGATGCCGGCAAGGACTATAATCTGCTGTCGAGAGTTAATGTCAACTGGCTCGACGAGGTGTTCAACGACCGTGCTCCGCTTCAGAGTTACGAACTTTCGGTAAACCGTGCCACCGACCGCCTGAACTATTACGTATCGGGTGGATTCTACGACCAGGACGGTATTGCGCAGAACTCTACCTTTCGCCGTTACAACATCCGCACCAATGCCGATGTCAAGGCAAGTAAGTGGTTGAAGATGGGCACCAACACAATGGCAGCTTATGAGGAGGCACAGCAGGCCGACGATGGCAGCTACACCACCGTTACTCCTATCTCGGCTTGCCGCTTCATGCTGCCTTATTGGAGTCCGTATGCCAAGGACGGCAGTCTGGCTTCGCTCGCCAAGGGCGATTGGGCTGGCACAAGCGAGAACCCGATAGTATACATGGGCAAGAATCCTATTAAGAATAAGAAGTATAAGGTGCTCTCTACAATGTACGCTGAGATTTATCCGATTGAGAATCTTACAATCCGTACTCAGTTCGGTGCCGATTTCACTCATTCTACAGCGTTCCTGCAGTCGTTCCCAAGCCTTTCGTCCAACAACGGACAGGGTACAGCAGCACGCCAGAGCAACGATGCGCTCAATCTTACTGAGACCACTACAGCCAACTATCGCTTCAATCTTGGCGAGGACCACGCATTCAATGTGATGTTGGGTCAGGAGGCTGTCAACTATCATTCTGAGGGATTCAACGTCTACACCAAGGGTCAGACCAGCGACCTCCTTACTAACGTGTCTTCAGGTACACGTGCCAGCCGTTGGGCAGACTCTTCGTCTGATTACTCATACATGTCGTTCTTCATGCGTGGCGAGTACAACTACAAGGAACTTTATTATGCTGACTTCTCTCTGCGTACTGATGCTTCTTCACGTTTCGGTAAAGAACATCGTTGGGGTACATTCTGGTCGCTCGGATTCATGTGGAATGTCAAGCAGACCAACTGGCTGAAGGACATGAACTGGCTCAGCAATGCCCAGATTGCTGTCAGCACAGGTACTTCGGGCAACTCTGAGATTCCTAACTATTATCACTTGGCTCTGGTGTCGGGTGGTGCCAACTACGACGACACAGCAGGCTTCTATCCCTCTCAGAGCGGCAACGAGGAGCTTGGTTGGGAGTCGACATGGGCAAACAACTTCGCCCTTCGTCTCGGCTTTCTCAATCGCATCAATTTCAGCTTCGAGGCTTACTATAAGCGAACCTCTAACATGCTTATGCGAGTGCCTGAGTCTTATACAGTTACGGGCGAGGGCTATCGTTGGAAGAACGTAGGTATTATGGCCAATAAGGGTATTGAGTTGAGCGCCGACGGCGACATCATCCGCACCCGCGACTTCACATGGAACGTGAGCGCCAATGTATCTTACAATCAGAACCGTCTGAAGGAGCTCTACAATGGCGTAACCGAGTATGTCAACTCAACCACAGGTTTGAAGTACGTAGTAGGTCACTCTGTAAGCGAGTTCTATCTGAATCGTTACGCAGGAGTAAACCCTGCCAATGGCGAGCAGCTCTGGTATGACAAGGACGGCAAGGTGACCAACGAGTTCCGCGAGGGCGACAAGGTGATGACCGGCAAGACATACGATGCGCCTTGGATGGGTGGTTTCGGCACCAGCCTGCGCTGGAAGGGCTTGCAACTCTCAGCCCAGTTCAGCTGGATTGGCACACGCTACGTCATCAACAACGACCGCTTCTTCGAGGAGAGCGGTATCATGTTCGGTACTGCCTACAACCAGTCGAAGCGCTTGCTCTACGACCGTTGGAAGCAGCCGGGCGACATTACCGACATTCCTCGTTGGGGCGAGGTGACACAGCTCGACGACCGATTCCTTGAGAATGCTTCTTTCCTCCGTCTGAAGAATCTCAGCCTGTCGTATTCGTTGCCACAGAGCCTGTTGCGCAAGAGCAAGTTCTTCACCATGGCGCGCATCTACGGCCAGGCACAGAACCTCTTCACCATAACCGGTTTCAACGGACTTGACCCTGAGGTTTCATCGAACATTTATCAGGCACAGTATCCGGCATCACGCCAGTTCACCCTGGGCATGGAACTGCAATTCTAAACAAGAAAGGAGATTAAAAAATGAATATCAACAATATAAAGACATGTGTGCTGTCGGCAATACTCGCCCTCTCTATGTCTTCCTGTCTTGACAAATATCCTGAGGATTCAATCCGTATGGAGCAGGCTATCAATACAGCAGAGGACGTGGACAAGCTGGTGATGGGTATCTACGACAGTTTCAAGAGCAGCGCCTTGTATTCAGGCAATCTTACCATTTTGCCCGATCTGCAGGCCGACTTCGTGTTCTGCGTGAAGGGCTACTCTAATGCCTATGGCGACATCTACCGTTGGAAGGACATCAAGGCCACCAATACAGATATTGAGGCTGTCTATGCCGACCTTTACGATGTCATCAACCGATGCAACTTCTTGCTCGACAATCTCGACAAGGTGAGAGCCAATACCAATAGCGACAATCTTCTTGACAAGTTGGAGCAATGTGAGGGCGAGGCACGTTTTGCACGTGCTCTGGCTTACTCTGAGCTTATCAAGTGCTTCTGCAAGGCTTACGACAACGACGAGCAGGCAGCCGGCGAGCTTGGCGTAGTGCTGACCCAGCACTATCATGGCAACGAAATCCAGAAGCGTGCCAGCCTGAAGGAGTCGTACGAGTTTGTACTTGCCGACCTCGACAAGGCTACTGAGTGTCTGAAACTTGAAGACGACTTCACAGGAAGTCTTTTCAACCAAGTCTACTTCACCGAGTATGCTTGCCACGCCCTGCGTGCGCGCGTATCATTATATATGCATCGTTGGGACGACGCCATCAAGTACGCCTCGAAGGTGATAGGCAGCAAGTTTTACACTCTGGATAAGGCTTCTTCCAACACCTATTCTAATAAGGTGAACGACTACAAGTACATCTGGACCTACGGCGACTCGCGCGAGGCAATCTGGAAGGTAGGATTCACAATCAATAGTTATGGAGGCGCCCTGGGCACCATCTTCGACAACTTCAACTATGTGACTTACCGTCCCGACTACGTGCCTGAGACATGGGTAATCAATTCGTTCGACAGCAACGACCTTCGTGCCGCTGCCATCTTCACCACACGTGTCACAGGCTATGAGCACGGACTGCAGTGGCCCTTGCTGAGCAAGTATTTTGGCGATGCCACCTTCCTTGCCAACAACATCCTGCACGTACATCAGCCGATGGTGTTCCGTCTCTCGGAGATGTATCTGGTTCGTGCTGAGGCTTACGCTATGAAGGGCGACTATACCAAGGCAGGCAAGGACATCACAACTCTTCGCTCGGCACGCTACTCGTCTTACGGTGGTAACACCTCGCTCAGCGAGAGCAACGCCATGAAGGTAATCGAGGGCGAGCGTGTCAAGGAACTCTACATGGAAGGCTTCCGCCTGAACGACCTCAAGCGTTGGCACAAGGGATTCGAGCGCAAGATAACCGACCAGCCAGCTGCCAACTTCGTTCAGAGCAATCTGAAGGTAGAGAAGGATGACCCGTTCTTCGTGTGGCCAATACCGCAGCACGAACTTGAGGCTCCGGGTTCGCAGATTGAGCCTAATGAAAGTAACAAATAAAATAAAGAGACGATCATGAAGAAAATAATGATGGGATGTTTGTCAGCCATAGCTGCACTCATCGCTCTTGCGAGCTGTTCGCAAGACTATACCAATTATTCTGGTCCCAGCTACATCATGTTCTCAGATACGCTCTATCAGTATGCCGTGCAGGAGAGCAACGAGGTGTTCAACGTCCCCGTTTCGGCTACCGAGAAGGCCGACTTCGACCGCACCTTTGCCGTTGAGGTAGTGCCCAAGCAGAGCAATGCCATCGAGAACCGTCACTATCGCATCCTCAACAATACCGTCACTATCAAGGCGGGCGAGATGGTGGGCAACGTGCAGGTTCAGGGCATCTACGAGAACATTGACAATACCGACTCTCTGGGCCTGACACTTAAGCTTGTGATTCCCGAGAAGTACAACTGGACTGACCTTTACAAGGACTACACCCACGTGGTGATGCAGAAGTCTTGTCCGTTCGATATCAACAACTTCTCTGGCTGGTGTGTGGTAACGTCAACATTCTACAGCCAGTATCTTAATAATGTTACCAACCGTCTTATCAAGACTCAGGTGGTAGAAGACGAGGAGAATACCGTGCTCCTCAAGGATGTTTACTATAAGGGCTACGACCTTAAGCTGAAGTTCAACACCAAAAATCCTCTGGAGCCTAAGGTAGAGATGGACAATCAGATTGCAGGTCCTACTGGCGAGGCGTTCGGCACCATCTATGGCGACGGCAAGTTGCGCATCAGCCAGCCCTCTATTTATACGTCTTATTACCACAGCTGCCTGAAATACGTGTTGCAGTATGTCACGATGAGCGTCGACAAGAAGGACGGTTCGTCATACGGCACAGTAGGCACATTCATCTCGATGTTTGAGTGGATAAGCGATGCCGAGGCAGAGAAACTTAAAGAACAAGGATTATAAAAACGACAAAACAAAATGAAAACATTGATTTCAAAATATTGGCTCGTGCTCATGGCGCTGGTTTCAGCGACCTTGTTTAGCGCTTGTAGCGACGACGACGATGCCGTAGCTCCTGCCTTTCCGCAGGTGCAGACCATAGCTGGCGAGGCTGGCAACGAATATGAATTCACCTTCGAGGTAAACGACAACTGGAGCCTCTCTTCCAACAAGATGTGGTGTCAGATTGCCGAGGCTGGTGCCGACGAGAATGCCAAGGCTGGTGCCAAGGGCGGTTTTGTGCTGAATGGTGCAGCAGGCAAGCACACAGTCAAGGTGATTATAACCGATGACGAGAAAAGCTACGACCTGAGCGTGGCTATGCTCAATATGAAGATGGGCGGACAGGAAATGACTGTTGCCGAGGTGAAGCGTTCGGCTGCAGACCATGAGCTGGCTGTTTACGATGAACTGGGCAACGACATCACCCAGACTGGTATCACCGTGGGCTATAAGGACTTCGCAAACAAGCCCATATTCACCAAGTTCAAGGTGAAGGCCAACTATCGTTTTGCCGTGACCGAAACTCCGGCTTGGGTTCAGCTTGAGGGTGGTTTCCTCGTAGGCACACCGGGCAAGGAGGTTGAAAGTGGCGCTTCGTTCATGGAGAACTCTGTTGTCAGCCCCAAGTATCCCATTGCGAAGGAAGCCAACTACTCCATTACCTTTGCTTCTGAAGACGGCAAGGCAATTGTCACAGTTCCCGTTACCTTCAACGGTATGACAGCCGAAAGCATCAACTTCGTTTATCCTTCGTCTTCGAAGTGGCCCGTATGGGATGTTTCGCTCGACGGCAAGGAGTTCGTACAGAACGGTACAACCCTTACTGGTAGCGAGAGCACAAAGGTAACTTACCACAACTTCGTACCTTTCACAATCAACTCTTTTGCCGATGCTTACCAGCTGGTAGTATTCGAGAATTCGGCTAACGGACTGATTGAGAACGCTGATGCCGTTCAGCTCAAGGGCGAGAAGGGCAACGTAAAGCTTACAGTAGCTCCATTGGCAAGCGGCAGCCGCGAACTACTTGTCTACATTCTTCCGCAGAAGGTTTACGACAAGCTGCTGAAAGAGGGTAACGGTCTCGACGATATGCTCGAGGATAACTACACCACCGTAAGCACTTCTTACGACGACTATTTTATTATGGACATCAAGCAGCATGGCAATGAAGGTGGCTCGACAGTCACAGGACCTATCGTTACCAGCATGGGTATGGACGTAGAGTGCGCCCTTACCACCAAAGACGACTATAAGATGTATGCCGAGGGTCTGTTCAGCTATACCGGCAACGACGTGTTCGAGTCGACAGTCTATGGCGGCTATGTAGCCATCTATCCTCAGATTGACGGATGGAATCCTACAGCAGGAGATGGCGTAGTAATCTACGATGGCAACGGAGATACGGTAGACAGCTATGAAAAGCAACAGGACGATAAGGGCATCTACATTGGCTTTATGGCCGACGAGCTTCCCGCTCCTATCCTTGTTGGCTTCAACGATGCCATGCATGTTTGCAAGCGCGTTGTCGTTATCAATAAAAAGCAGTAAAGAAGCAAGTAAAAACAGAACGTAATGAATATATTCACAAAATATAGCAAGGTATTCTTGTTGCTCGTGGTGGCAATGCTCACCATGGCAGTAACAAGCTGCTCTGAAGACACTCTTGAGCGTTGGGACGGCACATACGGCTATGTGCAGTTCATGCTCTCCAAGAAGGTGTCGTCGAGAGCTACCCGTGCCGCTGCTGTCGACAAGCTTGAGAAGCTGGGCGATGCCAAGAAAATCAAGGTTGTCATGGAGCACGACGGCACTACCGTGTCGCAGACGTTGACACTCAATGCCTATAATGAAGAGAATGCAGAGTACGGATTGAAGAGCGACAAGTTGCAGCTTGCATCGGGCACTTACACCATCATCGGTTTCTATCTCTACGATGGGGTAGACGAGGAGTTGATAGCTTCGTCGGCAGGCGAGACCTTCATCGTACAGGGTGGCGGACTTACCGTTCAGGACCTTATGGTTGAGACCGTAGAGCGTGGCAAGGTGCAGTTCGACCTCGTGAAGCAATGGGCAGAGACTCGTGCCAGCAAAGACCCCGAGTATCTCTTCTCGAATATCCGCTTGATTGATGTAAGCGTGACCAACCTCTTCACACACGAGACCCACACCATCGCCAATCTTAAGGTGAAATACAAGGAAGGCAGCAAGGAGCATCAGAATCCCGACAATGCCGACGACAAGTATATGGATGTGGCAACAGCCCATTGCGACTCTACCATCTGGCTCCCTGCCGGAACCTATCAGGTTACGTCGTACACCACTTACGGCAAGACTGGAGCTGTGAAGACTACCTACGAGACCCAGCCTGTTAAGGGTAAGACTTTCGTTGTTACCGACAATCAGCTCACCAACAATGCCCAGGTGCCCATCCTCCTCTCTGAGACCAAGGAGTACATCAAGGACTACAAGGCTCTGAAGGCCATCTGGGAGTCGCTCCAGGGCAAGGATTGGAGTTTCTATGGCGACGCTACATTCCATGGCGCTAACTGGAACTTCAACAAGGAGCTTGACATGTGGGGCGAGCAGCCTGGCGTAACGCTCAACAGCAACGGCCGTGTCATCGGCATCATCATTGCCGGATTCGGAGCCAAGGGCATTGTGCCCGACGCTATCGGCCAGCTCACCGAGCTTCAGGTGTTGAACTTCGGTTCGCACGACGAGAAGATAGGTGCCAACCTCTTCGACGAGTACGATGCCAACAAGATGACCGCAGAGCGCAAGCTTGTCATGCGCCACGACTATGAGAACAAGTTCCTCAAGTACGACCCGCGTGCCAACATGTCTGAGATGATTAAAGAGAGCTTCAACTCCGACAGCAAGAATGCCAAGAACCTCATCAAGAAGGATTCGCGCATACAGCTCAAGGATGCCCAGATAGGTCTTACCACCAACAAGATTACTGGCATCTCTAAGGCCATTTATCGTCTCACCAAGATGCAGCAGTTCTACATCGGCAATTCGCCAATCACTGCAGGCGAGGTTTGCTCTAAGTTCTACGACGACGAGTCGTCAGAATATCATCGCTTTGCCGAGGAGTTCACCGAGGAGGCATGGGACAAGATGACCACCCTCACCGACCTTGAGCTCTACAACTGTCCGAAACTGACCCGTCTGCCCGACTTCTACTACAATCTGCCCAACGTCCAGGCGTTCAACCTTGCCCGCAACAAGGGCATCTCGGCAGCACAGCTGCGCGACGACTGGGAGCAGATGGCTACAAGCAAGATAGGCAAGACCCTGCAGATTCTCTATCTGAGCCACAACAACCTCGAAGAGTTCCCTGCCTCACGGGCGCTCCGCAACATGCTGAAGCTGGGCTTGCTCGACCTCGCCAACAACAACATCAAGAAGGTGCATGCTTTCGGCAAGGAAGTGGAGTTGGCGTCGCTCTATCTCAACAACAACCAGATTGAGGAGATACCAAACGACCTCTGCGGCTTCTCTGACAATACCGAGAGCCTCAACTTCTCGTACAACAAGCTCAAGAAGATACCTAACATCTTCGATGCAAGCTCAATCCACGTGATGGGTTCGGTCGACTTCTCTAACAATGAGATTACTGGTGTAGACAACGCTGGCGGCTACAAGGGCATCAACGCCTCTACTGTGTCGCTTGCCAACAACAAGCTCGCCAAGTTCCCGTCAGAGCTGATTTCGGCAGGTTCGCCAATCATCACACTCGACCTGAGCGGCAACCAGATGACCAGCATACCAAAGGGCTCGATACGTGGCAAGTACGCCTATCTCTTGCAGGTGTTGGACTTCCGCTTCAACAAGCTTACGTCACTCTCTGACGACTTCCTGAGCGACAACATGCCCTACATCACCAACATTGACCTGAGCTACAACCGCTTCAGTCAGGTGCCCACACAGCCGTTGAACAGCGCCAACCTCCGTGCGTTCGGTATCAACCATCAGCGGGATGCTCAGGACAACCGCTCATTGCGTACATGGCCTACTGGCATCACCAAGTGTCCGAGTCTGATTCAGTTCCAGATTGGTTCTAACGATATTCGTAAGGTTGACGAGACTCTGACCTCTCACCTCTATATCGTGAACATTTCCGACAACCCCAACATCTCAATCGATGTTACAAGCGTTTGTCCTTACATCAAGGTGGGTGCTTACAAGTTGTTCTACGACAAGACTCAGGACATCCGTGGCTGCGACGCTCTGGATCTTGAAAACTAAAAAACATAAGCAAGTAAGATAATATGAAATATATTAAATTCCTTACATCGCTCCTCGTTCTCGGTGCCGGCATGCTTGCCACATCGTGTAGCGACAACGACGATGCTACCATTCCCGGCGGACTGGCCATCGACAAGGAGCAAATAGAGATAGGAGCCGAGGGCGGCAGCGCCGAGCTTGCCGTTTCTGCCACACAGAATTGGGTGGGTAGCGTGGCTGAGCCGTGGCTGATGCTCACTCCTGCCAACGGTGTGGGTTCAGCCACCGCCAAGGTGATGGTCGACTCTACGCTGATGAATGGTCGTCGCACAGCCGACATCGCCTTTATTGGTGACAACGGCCAGCGCCGTACCGTGTCCATTGTACAGTTCGGATTTGGCAAGCAGATTGCCCTCAACGAGCCTTTAGTCGAAATCGAAAACTCTGGTTCATACGACGAGCGTGCCTTCCAGAGCATCATCTCTGCCAATGTAGAGTGCAAGATTGGCAGCATAGAGTATTCGTACGAGGGCAACCTCACCGAAGCCGAGAAGGCAGAATACGAAAGCGAGCGTCAGGGATGGCTTCTCAACTCTAAGAATGAGGACAAACTCACAGGTGCCAACCTCGGCATCGTGCTCGACCGCAAGGCACGTCCGCGTACCGTCAAGTTCACATTCCGTTGGAACATGAACATTGTACCTGCTGTACGTGTGGCTAAGGTTCATCTCGTTCCGGTAAATGCCGACGACGAACTGGTGGATGCCGAAGGCAATAAGACAGCCGACGTTGTACTGACAGTACGCCAGAATGCTGCGCCAAGGATTGAGGACAACCGTGCAGGCGACTCTCTCTCAATCATCATGATCAATCAGAAGCTCAACAGCATGGCAACCTTTGACACAAGCGATAACATGCGCAACTGGAGCGGAGTGACCCTTTGGGAGGCTACCGATCCTTTCGTCAAGAAGCATCCTGAGGCTTTAGGCCGTGTACGTTCTGTTAAGTTCAGCATGTTCAATCTGAAGCCGGGCGAAGTGCTTCCTAAGGAAGTGAAGAACCTGAAGTATCTCGAGACATTCTCGTTGGCAAGCAACGACAACAACCAGATACGCAATATGGAGCTTGGTGAAGACATCTGCGAACTGGCTCATCTCAAGAATCTCGTCATCCAGGCTTATGGCTTGGTGAAGTTGCCAGCCAACTTCAAGAAGCTGGGCAAGACGCTCGAGAACCTCAATCTTGTGAGCAACAACTTCAACCGTCTCTCTGACGTTACCAAGGTGGTAAATGCCCGCAACTTCCCTCATTTGCACACATTGACACTTTATGCACAGCGTCGTACCGATGTCTGCATCAACATGAAGGGTCTGAGCAAGAATGGCGACGACAACTACGTCTACAACAATTACCCCATTGGTATGTATGGCAACATCAGCAGCGACTATGCTGAGCGTCAGGCTTTCCTCTCGCTCCTCACATGGGACAATCTGCGTGCCCTTGAGTTGTCTTACTGCTTCCTTGAGGGCGAGCTTCCCTCTGATAAGGATATGGACGAGGCTCTTGAGGCTGCCGGCAAGCCGACACGCTACACATCTGCCGACTTCTCTACCAACAAGGCTGACTGGAAGGACAAGCTCGTAGGCGACACCTGTAAGTGGTTGCTCTCTAATTGGGACAACCCCATCACCTGCAAGCAGAAGGACGGCACCATCGTCTACGAGGATGTCTATCCTACGCAAGTGCCGCGAGTGCTGCCCAAGTGCCGCAAGCTGTCGCTCAACCTCAACTTCTTCACCGGTGCCGTACCAAAGTGGCTGCTCTTCCATCCGCGTTTGGTGATGTGGAGTCCCACAATTATGGTGTTCAATCAGCAGGAGCCTGGCTTCGACACGGCAGGCAATGCAGCCGGATTCAGCAACATGGCTGAGGACACCTACAGTGCCGAGTACTATTATGGTACTAAGGACCCAGGCTCTAAGTGGGAGGTTCCGGGCGTAGCCTATCCGTTGTACTATCGTGCCTTCGTAGCAGCAGGCGACGTCGACGAGGCAGCGCTTCGTGCCAAGTACAAGAGAAGTAAAAAATAAAAGCAAACAAACAGACAAATGAAGAAGAATTATTTCTATATAGCATTGGTCGCTTTGGCGTTGACAGGTTGTGCCGACAACCTGTCAACCGTCGACGTTTCCGAGGGTAAGACCGACATCACAATCCCTGCTGATGCCGAGGCTGGTGAGTTGCTCATCAAGTTCAGCCCCGAGATGACCGACATCCTCGACCAGGCAGAACTCAGCAATACCCGTTCGGGCAATGCTACCCGTTCGGGCATTCCCTCTACTGATGAGGTTCTCGCCATATTGGGCAGCTACAGCTTTGAGCGTGTCTTCCCCGTCGATGCCAACACCGAGGCACGTACACGCCAGGCAGGACTCCACCTTTGGTACACCGTTAAGTTCGACAAGGGCACCGACCTCAAGGCTGCCGCCGAGCGACTCAAGCAGCTGGGCGAAATCTCTAAGGTGCAGACCAACGGACGCATCAAGCGCGCCTACAGCACCGACAGCAAGCGCATCTATCTCAGCGACAAAGCGCTGCAGCAGAAGACTACACGCGCCGCAGCCGAAGGTGAGCCTAACGACCCCGGCTTTGCCTACCAGTGGCACTATCGCAACCTTGGTGCAGGCAACTACGGATTTGAGAATCTCAACGACAATCAGGCAGGTGCCGAGGCAGGATGCGATGTCGGCGCTCATGAAGCATGGAAGACATGCAGCGGCGACCCCTCAATCATCGTGGCTGTGCTCGACGAGGGTGTGATGTACACCCATCCCGACCTTGCGCCCAACATGTGGTGCAATCCGGGCGAGACCACACAAGGAGCCAAGACCGATGCCGACGGCAACGGCTATAATGGCGACCTCCACGGCTACAACTTTGTCGAGGATAGCGGCAACATCTCATGGTCGGATGCCAACGATACGGGCCACGGCACACACGTGGCTGGCACTATAGCCGCTGCCAACAACAACGGCATCGGCGTATGCGGAGTGGCAGGTGGTGACGGCACTCCTGATTCGGGTGTCAAGATTATGTCGTGCCAGGTGTTCTCTGGTCAGAATAGCGTAACCCTTGCAGGCGAGGCTCGTGCCATCAAGTATGCAGCCGACAATGGAGCTGTTATCCTGCAATGTAGCTGGGGCTACAACTCTTCGGAGAGTAGCGAGCTTCAGGGCTACGTGCCCGGACCGGCTACCGAGAAGGAGTGGGCTGAGACTTATCCTCTGGAGAAGGAAGCACTCGACTACTTCATCAACAATGCAGGTTCGCCCAATGGTGTCATTGATGGCGGTATTCCCGTATTTGCTGCCGGCAACGAGTACGCCCCCAATCCTGCTTTCCCCGGAGCCTATTCCAAGTGTGTTTGCGTAGCTTCGCTTGCAGCCGACTACACTCCGGCTTGCTATACCGACTACGGACAGCTCGTCACTCTGAGCGCCCCTGGTGGCGACCTCGAGTACTATGGCAAGATAGGCGAGGCTGAGGACGAGTATTGGGCTGAGACAGCCGAGCAGAAGGGGGCCGTGCTCTCTACTATGATCAAGAATGGCAAGCCGGCCTACGGCTACATGGAGGGCACATCAATGGCTTGTCCTCACGTGTCGGGTGTGGCAGCTCTGGGACTCTCATATGCTACCAAACAGCATCGCCACTATCGTGCTGCCGACTTCATCGCTCTGATGAAGAAGTCGGTAAAGAATCTTGACAGCCATTACGCCAATGGTGCCACCAAGACCTACTATTTGAACCACACCACCGTAGGCGCTTCGCCCGAGAAGGTAGAACTTGGCAAGTACATCGGCAAGATGGGTACAGGACTTATTGACGCAGCACTTCTGCTCAACAACATCCAGAACAAGGAGTACAGTTCCGACATGAAGCTGCCCAACATGTACGTAGCTACCGAGAAGACCTCAACGCTGCGTCTCGACAGCTACTTCGGTGGTCAGATGTCCGGCTACAGCTGCACCGTGGCAGCTGCTAATGTGGCTTCAGCCTCGGTGTCAGGCAATGTACTCAGCGTGAAGGGTCTCGCCACTGGTAGCACCACGCTCACCGTGACAGCTGCTGACGGTACCAGCCAGACAGTGGTGGTTACGGTACGCAAGAGTGCAGCCGACAACGGTTGGATGTAATAAAACTCCCACACACAATAGAGATATGAAGACATTAGCATATATGGTTTTGGAAGCCGTACTTTTCGTGTCGTCGCCCTCCGTGACAATGTCACAGAACGAGCTGCTCAAGTTCGACCGCACCCTTATCGATGCAGGTACAATGACCGAAGACGACGCTCCGCGCACCTACATCTTCACAGGTCGCAACGTGAGCCGCCAGACGCTGTACATCACACAGGTGAAAACCACCTGTGGATGTACCAGCTCTACGGTAAGCATCAAGGAACTGAAACCTGGCGCTGTGTTCAAGGTCAGCATCACCTTCACGCCTAACCGCTATCCCGGCACCATCAACACCGGCGCCTTCCTCTACCTTCGTGAGGCTGCCGGCACTCCTGCAGCCAAGCTTGCACTTACGGGCAAGGTGTTGCCTGGAGCCGATGTGTGGGCACGCTATCCACATAAGATGGGAGCCTTGCGACTCAAGCAGTCGAAGGTGAGCATCAGCGAGGTGAAGCCCGGTACACAGCCGTCGGCACGCATACTCTGTGGCAACAGCGGCAACAAGGCGCTACGCATCAGCAGTCTGCTGCTTCCCCCTTATGCGCGTCTGTCTACCGAGCCTGAGGTGTTGCAGCCCGGCGACGAGGCCGACCTTGTCATCACCATCCTGGCTGACAAGATACCTTCTACTATGCCCACTACATTCAGTTTCCCCGTAGTGCTTGAAGGACTTGATGTCCGTCCGTCCGACCGAACCATACAGGTCAGCGTATCTCGCAAGGTCTTGAAAAAGTAAAAAGTAAAAGAGTAAAAAGGTAAAAACAATATAGACAATGAAACATTTATATAAACTCTTCACCCTCCTGTTGGTAGCCATGTTTGCCTGCTCCTTCACATCATGCAGCAACGACGACGAGGAGATGGAGGAGCCGTCGATTGAGGTGACACCTGCCAATCTGCACGGCACATGGAAGCTGGTGGAGTGGAACAATGGCGAGAAAGTGCCTGAAGGCACCTATTGCTATATCGTGTTCGACCGCCGCGAGCAGACCTACGTGATGTATCAGAAGTTTGACAGCATGTACGGCCGCCGCATCACCGGCTCGTTCAAAATCAAGAATGACCCCTATCTGGGTTATGTCATCAGCGGCGACTACGACTACAACCGTGGCGACTGGAACCAGAGCTACATTGTGACACGCCTCTTGAAGTCTGGCTCAATGGTATGGACCGGCAAGGACGACACAGCCGACATAAGCCGCTATGAGCGTTGCGTCGAAGTGCCAGCCGAAATCATCAAAGAGTCGAAGGAAATGGCTGAATAAATCGTAGCGTAGTACTATATCGCAAATAACAATGTGCCCTGTAAGGACAAAAGCGTTAATTATCGATGCTTTTGTTTTTACAGGGTGTTTTATTAGTGTAAGATACGTAAAACGTCTTGTCTTTGTTGGAAACCTGATACTAATATACATTACCAATGCCAACTCGAAGACTCGTAAAGAAATACACTCGATGTGGTTGCCAAGAAGAAGCATGTGATTGAAAAAATAGTGAAAAACAACGAATAATCCGCAATAAATAGCCGATTATTCGTTTGTTTTGTTCCATTTACAAACAAAAACCGTACATTTGTAGTCGACTAAAAATTTTGAATGATATTTATTAACAAAATCTAGAACAACAATGGAACAGACAATCGTAAGGCCAGCTGAGGGAAAGCTCGGCATCATGGTAGTAGGTTGTGGCGCTGTTGCCACAACATTCATGACAGGTGTTTTCATGGCTCGCAAGGGACTTGCCAAGCCAGTAGGATCTATGACACAGTACGACAAGATTCGTGTAGGTCGCGGAGCCGACAAGAAATATTTGCACTATAAGGACATCGTTCCACTTGCCGACCTCAACGATATCGTGTTCGGTACATGGGACGTTTATCCGCAGAACGCCTATCAGGCTGCCATGTATGCTGAGGTGCTCAAGGAGAAGGACATCAATCCCGTGCGCGAAGAATTGGAGAAGGTTGTGCCTATGAAGGCTGCTTTCGACAAGAACTACGCCAAGCGCTTGGATGGCGACAACGTGAAGGACTGCAAGACTCGTTGGGAAATGGTGGAGGCTCTGCGTCAGGACATACGCGACTTCAAGGCTAAGAACGATTGCTCGCGCATCGTTGTTATCTGGGCTGCCTCTACCGAAATATATGTTCCGGTAGACATGGAAATCCACGGTACACTTGCCGCTCTTGAGGCTGCCATGAAGGCCGACGACCGCCAGCATATCGCTCCCTCTATGTGCTACGCTTATGCTGCCCTTACCGAGGGTGCTCCATTCATCATGGGTGCTCCTAACACTACTGTTGACATTCCTGCCATGTGGGAACTTGCCGAGAAGACCAAGATGCCTATCGCAGGCAAGGACTTCAAGACCGGACAGACACTCGTAAAGAGCGGTTTTGCTCCGATTATCGGCACACGCTGCCTCGGACTTAACGGTTGGTTCTCTACCAACATCCTCGGCAACCGCGACGGTCTTGTACTTGACGAGCCAGCCAACTTCCATACCAAGGAGGTGAGCAAGCTCTCTACACTCGAGACCATTCTCAAGCCCGAAGACCAGCCCGACCTCTATGGTCACGGCAACGACGAGGACACTCAATATTATCATAAGGTGCGCATCAACTACTATCCGCCTCGCAACGACAACAAGGAGGGATGGGACAATATCGACATCTTCGGATGGATGGGCTATCCTATGCAGATAAAGATTAACTTCCTCTGCCGCGACTCTATACTTGCTGCTCCGTTGTTGCTCGACCTTACTTTGTTGAGCGATCTTGCAGCACGTGCCGGACGCTATGGTACACAGCGCTTCCTCAGCTTCTTCCTAAAGGCTCCGATGCACGACTATACCAAGGGCGAGGAACCAGTAAACCACCTCTATCAGCAGTATACTATGCTGAAGAACGCTATCCGCGAAATGGGAGGCTACGAGGCTGACGAGGAGATTGACTAAAGTGACGAAATATTATTACTGTTAAGTGTTGAGTGTTAAATGTTAAATTGTTAGGAGACTTCAATTCAACACTCAACATTCATAACGGTAATTCGTGACAGGAATATTGTGTTATTCTTTGTCACGAATTATCGTGAATTACTCCTGTAGCTTGCTTGTTTTCCTATTCCTTCAACCACTTGTCGATGAGGTTGATGATGTTCTGTCGCTCAGGCTCGGGGAACGAGAGAATGCGTGTCAGGTGCGAGCCTCCCTTGAGCATATAGACATGCAGGTTTTGCTTGTTTTTAGTGAAGGGAAGTCCGTAGATGCCCGAAGCGCTCCATGGGTCGATGTCGCCATAGATGTACACCATTTTGGGGTCGTTGTGGGTTAGGAAGTCAACCGTGTGCTTGTAGAGTGCAGGCGAGAACTTAGTGTTTTCCATTCCCATAGGCAGCATCAGACGCTTAAGATAGCCCTTGGCAGTCTTGATGCTTAGATACTTCTTGAAGGGCTTGGTATAATAGCCATAATATCCCAGTTCCTTTGCGGCCTGGACATTAAACGACATGAATACATTCTGATTGGCGAAATAGTTAGGCTCGCACATGTTTATCCAATAGTCGAACACCTGTTTGTCTGAGGCGTCAATTGTAGGAATCTCGTTAATGTCGTTGCCCCATTGCCAGAAGGCGAAAGCATATTCAAATACGGAATAGTCGAATATCTCGCCCAAGGAAACGTTGAACGTGTAATTCTGCTTGCGGCAATATTCCTCGAGCATGGGCAGCAGAGTAGCCTTGCGCTTGAATAAAAGCAACTGGAAGTCGAGCACCTTCTGACGGTTTCCTTTTGTCGAGACTTCGTGCTGCAGGAACTTCTCGTGTCTGCCGTCTTCCACGCTTCTATTAAGCGGAGCCACGTAGGGCACGGAAATGTCAACGTCGTCGGGGAAGTAAGAGCGATAGAACATAGTGGTCTGTCCGCCTTTGCTGATGCCTGTAGCAATCCATTTGCCCTTGTATATGGCGTGCAAGGTCCGGTTGACGTTATGCAGGTCGTAGAGCGAGTTCTCCACGGTAAGATACTGCCAGTTGCAAGGCGTAGGCGTTGACTTGTCGAAGTAGCGGTATTCCACCAATACGATGTTTGTATTGAATATCTGTGCCAGTTCCTCGATATAGTCCTCGCGCAATCCGTAGTTGGCATTATAGCCTTCGGTAACGAGTACGGTGGGACGGTCGAATCCACGATGGCACAATATCACTCTCTGTTCGAAGTTGCCTTTGGAAGCATCCTTTGCGTCGAGTTGCTGCTTGATGAAGAACACGTACTTCTCCTGGAAAAGCTTGCTCTTCAACGTCTCTACGTCACTCACTCCGGGCAACGCGGCCAGACGCTTGCCAGCCTCGCCTAATTCGGCTGCTATAATCTGCAACGGCATTATGAGCAACAGCATCAGGCATAGGGCCGAACTCGTAATTGATGATGATTTTTTCATAATTGTAGATTTATTATAATTAAATTGGCAGGTAAATCTTCTGCAACACCTCTTCATACTCCTTACGGCAGCAACTCTTGGCGGTAATACCTCCACCAGCCTTGAACGCCATACCATTCTCGTCCTGCTCCACAAACCTGATCATTACGGCAGAATTGAGTTCGCCATCGTTGAATATTCCCATTACTCCCGTATAGAACCCCCGGTCGTAACGCTCAGCCTCACGGATTATCTCAACGGTCTTCTTCTTCGGAGCGCCCGTTATAGAGCCGGCAGGAAGTTGTGCGTCTATAATCTCGCCCAGATGCTGGCGATAGTCGTCGGGCAACAGTCCGCTTATCTCGGAACTGGTCTGCAGAATGTCGCCCTTGTTGGTATGTAGAGTGTCAACGTAGCGATAGCGGTCCACCCTCACATCCGTAGCCACCCGACTCAGGTCGTTGCGGATGAGGTCGACTATTGTAGCGTGTTCGGCAGCCTCTTTCGTGTCGTTCATCAGCTCTTGTCTGGCATTGGGAATCGAAGCGTCGATAGTTCCCTTCATGGGATAGGAATAGATGCGGCCATGGCTTATTCTGAGAAAGCTCTCGGGCGAGAAGCACACGAAGCGTCTGCCACGATTTCTGTCACCTCTAAGCAGAAGCCTGTATTTGCCCTTGGAATGAGCGAAAATGTCGTCGAGTGAGAGATTGCAGTCTACCGGTACCCGGCAAGTAAGGTTGGCAAGATAGCTGTTGCCAGCCAGCATGTTGCTCTTGACAATATTGAAGCTCCGCTCGTAATTCTCGTAAGCAGGCGCATCTATATCCCATCGGATGGCGGAGGGTAGGGGATGCTTGTAGCCGTCGTCAAGTACTACATTACTTATTCCTTCAAAGTCGTACAGACATTCCTTCGGATCAATATCCTTAAACCTTCTGATGTAGGCATCGTCGCCATCGTAGTTGATGACAAATAGGAAAGGTTCGTTTTCTTTTGCAAGAATGTTTATGTTGTTGATTATTTCCCGTTTCATACTTTATGCGAGACTTATCTCCTCCAAATCGTCAGGTACAACAATCTTGCCTTTGAAGTTCTCGGCAGCCTCCTTGGTGTAGCTTTCCTTGCGTGTAGAGAGCGTCTTCTCCTCGGTATGATACAGTATGAGATTCTTCACGCCAAGTTCGGCAGCAAGTCGGCCTGCGTCGAGAGCCGTACTATGACATTTCTCGTAAGGCTTGAACGTATCGCGGTCGGCATAAAGACAGAATGCCTCGCACATCATCCAGTCGGCATGTTCTATGTAGGGGCGGTTGAGCGGATTGTAAGGCTCGTCGCCAAGACACGCCACAACAGTAGAGTCGGGTAGCTGGGCACGGAATCCATACTGCTTCTCCTTGGTGGAATGAATGTCGAAACAGGTGAGGCGTATGTCTCCTGCATCGAATTTCTCGCCGTCGGTAAGCTCATGGAATACAACACGTTCGCCAACTTTACTCAACTGTTTCTTGGCGAGTATCATATCGATAATTGTGCGCACGACCTTCATCACCTTGTCGTTGCCATAGACGTGCAAATGGCCCTCGTAGCCCTTACATTGTGCTACCATACGTATCACCCATATTACGCCCAACACGTGGTCAGTATGGGCATGGGTAACGAACAGATGATGGATGTCAGAAATTGGGAGACCGACTTTGCGCAATTGGGTGAGAATGCCGTTGCCGCCACCTGCATCAACAAGCAGCCGGGTGGTGGCGGTAGAGAGCACAAGACAAGTATTGTAGATATGGGAAACTGTGGCGTTGCCCGTGCCGAGCATCGTTATCTTATTCATTGTAAATGGCTATCTTTATTACTCCCTCTTCTTTGTTCTCAAATATGCGATAAGCCTCATCTATACTACTCAGAGGAAAGCGATGGGTGATGAGTGGGGTAGTGTCAATCTTGCCCTGCTCTATAAGCTGTAGCACCTCCTCGCAGTCGCATCCGTCAACTCCTCCAGTCTTGAATGTGAGGTTCTTGCCATACATATCGGGCAAAGGCAGAATCTGCGCCTCGTCGTATAGGGCTACAACCGTAACTATGGCATTAGGACGTGCACATTGCCAAGCCAACTGGAATGTGGTCTTAGCTCCAGCCACCTCCAGCACACGGTCAGCTCCGCCATGGTCGCTATTCTTCAGCACGAAGTCGCGGCACTCGTCGGGAGTTGTGAGCAGCACCTCGGGGTAATGCTCCTTGACGAAGTTGCGGCGCTCCTCTGAGGGTTCGCACACTATTATGCGCTTGGGGTGCTTGAGCATTACGCAAAGCAGAGTGCAGATGCCCGTAGGTCCGGCACCAATAATAAGAACCGTGTCCTCCTTGCTGATTTCGCTAATGCGTGCGGCCCAGAAGCCCGTAGCAAGCACGTCGCCTACGAAGAGGGCCTGCTCGTCGGTAACGCTATCCGGAATACGGTTGAGTCCTTGCGTAGCCAACGGCACACGTACATATTCCGTCTGTCCTCCGTCAATACGGCATCCGAGAGCCCATCCGCCATGAGGCGAGGTGCAGTTGTTGACGTAGCCATGCTTGCAATAGAAGCATTCGCCACAGAAAGTCTCCACATTTACCGTAACGCGGTCGCCAGGCTTTACGCCCTTAACGTCGCTACCTATCTGTTCAACCACGCCCACCATCTCGTGTCCTACGGTAATGCCCTTTACGGCACGTGGCACGCTTCCGTGCTTGATGTGTAGGTCGCTCGTGCAGATGCTGCCAAGTGTTACGCGCACGATGGCGTCGGTAGACTCTTGAAGTTCAGGTTTCGGCTTGTCTGTTAATGCGAACTTGCCCTTCTCTATATAAGTGTATGCTTTCATAATGTAGTAAGTCGTGTATGCATGTTTACTTTGTTACGGGCATTCTGTTCTTAACCCAATCGTTATAACCGCCATCCAGTTCGATCACCTTGAATCCGTTCTTTACAAGTATCCGGGCTGCGTTCTTGCTTCGCTTTCCGCTTCTGCAGTTTACGGCAATGATATGGTTCTTCGGAAGCATAGTGACAGCCTTGCTCTCAAAATCGTTCTTGAGCACATCTATGTTTAGTGTCTTGGCAATATGTCCTTCAGCAAATTCTTCTGCCGTACGTACGTCGAGTCGTACGATAGCAGTATCCTCAATAGCCTTGGCGTATTCTTTTACCGTAAGGCTCTTGAATCCTTCTGTTTGAGCGCTACAGCCAAACAGGCTGCAAAGCATTGTGATTATTCCCATAAGTCGTTTCATATATTACTTTTTAAGTTAGTCGATTCGTAGATGCAAAGGTACAAATTAATAATGAGTTGAGTCAATTTACATAGAAAAGTTATTTATGGCGAGTCTAAGAATGTTATGAAAGGCTCTTTTCTGAAAGGAAATTAGTAATTTTGCAGTCTGAAAGTATAAGATATACAGTTTTTTGCAGATAAAATGATAGATTTAGTACAGAATATTTTAGTTCAGGTTAGCGATTTCCTTTGGTCGTATATCATCATTACGGTTTTGATATGCTGTGCCGTGTTTTTCACTTTGCGTACTCGTTTTGTTCAGTTCCGTCTCATCAGGGAGATGGTCAGACTGCTGCTTAATCCCGACAAGGTACAGCCCCAGGAGATAGGCGAGGACGAATTGTCGATGGATGTTAAGGTGGATGGCGAGATGAAGCATATATCTTCGTTCCAGGCATTCGTTGTGGCGTTGGCAAGCAGAATAGGTACGGGCAATCTTGCAGGCGTAGCCACCGCCATAAGCATAGGCGGACCTGGAGCCGTGTTCTGGATGTGGATGCTGGCCTTGCTGGGCTCGTCGTCGGCCTTTATTGAGTCTACGCTTGCCCAATTGTATAAGCGCAAAGGCAAGACTTCCTTCTATGGCGGACCAGCCTATTACATGAAGTACGGACTGGGCAAGGGATGGATGGGCATTCTCTTTGCCGTATTGATGATCATCACGTTCGGTTTCGCCTATAATTCCGTGCAGAGCAACACCATCTGCCTGGCTTGGCAGAAGGCTTTCGGCATAGATCCTGCCACTATGGGCATAGTGCTCACGGCGCTCACCTTGCTCATCATCTTCGGCGGCATTCATAGAGTGGCAAAGTTTTCCTCAACGGTAGTCCCCGTAATGGCTGTCGTATATCTTCTGATAGCCATAGGAGTGGTGGTTTGGAACATCAGCTCTTTGCCTAAGGTGCTGCTTACCATTGTAGAGAACGCTTTCGGATTCAATCAGGCTGCGGGCGGAGTGCTTGGCGTGACCATAATACAGGGTATCAAGCGAGGCTTGTTCAGCAACGAGGCGGGCGAGGGTAGTGCACCTAATGCGGCTGCCGTGGCTACTGTGAGCCATCCCGTTAAGCAAGGATTGATACAGGCCTTGGGCGTGTTCACGGATACCTTGGTGGTATGTTCTTGTACGGCATTCATCATACTTGTTAGTGGTGTGGACGTGACAGCCTCCAACGGCATTCAGCTTACGCAGGATGCCTTGACCCACGAAATCGGAAGTATAGGTAATCCCTTCGTGGCTGTGATGATATGGCTCTTTGCATTCAGCAGCATCATCGGCAACTACTATTATGGCGAGACCAACGTCAGGTACATCAAGGATACAAAGCTTGGCGTGTTTGTCTATCGTCTGGCCGTGGCGGCTATGGTGATGACGGGGGCCGTGGTGTCGCTTGATTTTGCATGGAGCCTTGCCGACATCACGATGGCGCTTCTCACCCTCTGCAATCTTGTGGCAATAGTCATGCTCTCGCGCCAAGCCGTTTTCTTGCTGCAGGACTATCGCCAACAGAAGAAGGAAGGCAAGAATCCTGTGTTCAGCAAGGACAAGATGCCGGAGATTGCAGACAAGCTTGAGGCGTGGTAATGTTTTTTACCTCTCGTACAGCTCTGTATTACTTGATAAATTCTCTTACGAAATGCGGATAGTTTGCATCGCCTAATTGCGGAGCGTATTCGAAGCCCTCGTAGCTGAAAGCAGAAAGTTCCTCGGGAGAGACAAGGCTGTTGTTCAGAACGAAGCGTACCATAGCTCCGCGGCACGACTTAGCCCAGACAGCCTGTATCTTCAGTCTGCCGTCTTTCTGCCTCACATAGAAGAGAGGCTGTACGACCTTCACTTCCTTGCATACCCTCTTCCAGTCGAACAGGTGTTCATATTCCTCTGTGGAGAGATGCAGTAGGATGCCGTCGTCAGCCTTGACGCTATCTATTAGCACGTCTGTCAGCCTGTTCTTCCAGAACTGATTGATGGGCTTGTCGTTTGTGGCTTCAAGCGTGACGCAATGTTCCATACGATAGGGCGCTATGCCGTCCATCGGGCGCAGCAGACCATATAGGAAACACGTTATCCAAAGATGCTTCTGGGCGTACTCCAATGCCTCGTCGCTCAAGGTGTCGGCACGTAGATGCTTGTATGCCTGACCGTTGTAGGCAAGTAGGGCTGGCATCTTCTCGGCTGCCATAAAGTTCTGGTAGCGTATCCAGTTCTCAGCCGCTATCTTCTTGCTGCAATCCAGCTGCCGTGCCAAATCTTCCACGTCCATCCTTGCCATTTCCGCAGCCAGAGTGTCTGCCACGCTCTGGAAGAGTGGGGTAGAAACAGCCTTCCTGTCCGTCTTGCCGAACATTATCTTGGCGTTTGCTAATAATATCTGCATATTGTGTTCTGCTTGTAAATGTTTTTGTGCAAAAATACACCATTTATTCCGAAATAACCAGCTTTTAGCGATATTTATCATATAAGAGTGAATACGCTATTATTTTAGGTTCAATACTCGCAGATATTCCTTCTACTTGGGCGAGATTCTGTAACTCTCGAAGGCATTTAGGATAGTGAGTACGCTCATTATGACTGTAGAACGGTCTGATTTGGCTTCGGGATGCGTTCGGGATGCGTTCGGGACATACTACTTAAGTGGGCAGATAAGGCTGGAATTGCATCGGAAAGCGATGCTAACGCATGTCTCAAAAGGCCTGTGAGAGGATGAATTTGATGAAATTAGTAGCCTTATCCGTGATTGGCATCTTTTGCGCTTTGGTGTTAAGATGCTGTAAGTCGTTGATAATCAGAGTTTTGTTTATTGCTTTCGGCTTTGTGAATCTACTCTCTAAATCTCAATCTCAGTATCTCAGTTACAAAAAATGCATACCCTCAAATCTCTCTCTTTCTTATATATTATTGATTATTAATTAGTTATAAGTATTTAAAGAAAGGGGTGTAGATTTGTTTGTGACTGTTTTACAACTGAGATACTGAGATTCTGAGATTGAGATTGCTTGTAATGCAATATTAACGTTCGGATGCGTAATGTCGTAAGTTGTTGAATTATAGTCTTTTAGATGGAATAGCATTACTACAAGGCGTTTCAGTTTCAGTTGTTTCAGTTGTTTTTAAGAGGGTGGTAAATCCTTCTGTGTCTATATAATACATTGATTATTAATTAGTTATAAGTGTTTAATAAAGGGGTTAATACATAACTGACCCTTTGAAACGTAACTGAAACTGAAACAACTGAAACGCTATTTGTTTAAATGATAGAAAGTGTTTATCTTTGCAGTCGTTTTGAAGAGAAACAGAAATGAATTAAGCAATATGAACGAAAAATATCAGTTTCTGACGCATGCGCCTGTCCATCGTGTGATAGGTGCAATGGCTATTCCTACGATAATATCAATGTTGTTGACCAGCGTGTACAATCTGGTCGACACCTTTTTCGTCGGACAAATAGACACACAGTCGACGGCAGCTGTAGGTATTGTGTTTAGCGTGATGTTCTTCATACAGGCGTTCTCTTTCTTCTTTGGCAACGGTTCGGGCAACTATATCTCCCGACAGCTTGGCGCTCAGAAGACGGAGGATGCGGAGACAATGGCGAGTACCGGACTTTTCTACACGCTTGCGTTCTCTATTTTGACCATGCTGTTAGGATTGCTATTTCTCGAACCTATCAGTATACTTCTGGGCAGTACGCCCACCATCTTGCCGTATACGCGCCAGTATCTGGGCATCAGTCTGCTGGGCACGCCATTCATCATGGGCACGTTCTGCATCAACAATCAGATGCGATTTCAGGGCTTTGCCAAGTACTCGGTATATGGAGTGGTAGGCGGTTCGATAATCAATTGTCTGCTCGACCCTCTCTTCATCTTCGGCTTCTCCATGGGTGTTGGCGGAGCGGCTTTGGCTTCGGTTGTAGGTCAGTTTTGCGGATTCGTCATACTGCTTGTGATGAGCCGAAAGGAAGGCGTGATACATTACAGCTATCGCAAAATCTCATTTGAAGGCAGATTTGTGAAGGAGATTATTGCGGGAGGCACACCTTCCATCTCGCGTCAGGGACTTGCCAGTCTCAGCACCATAGCCCTCAATAGCGTAGCAGGCAACTATGGCGATGCAGCCATAGCTGCCATGAGCATCGTAACGCGTATAGGTATGTTCATCTTCAGCGTCATTATCGGCTTAGGACAAGGTTTTCAGCCCATGTGCGGCTTCTGCTATGGTGCCAAGCTCTACGATAGGGTGAAGGCAGGCTTCTGGTTCGGCACCAAGATAGGTACTGTGTTTCTGCTCTTCTGGTCGGCAATACTAATCGTCTTCAGCAAGGAGGCTATCGCTTTGTTCCGCAACGATCCTGACGTGATAGCTATAGGCATTCCTGCGTTACGCTATCAGATGATTGTTTTCCCGGCATGCAGTTTTATGCTGATGGCGAACATGATGATGCAGACATGCAGAAAGACAATACGAGCCAATATACTTGCAGCCTCGCGCCAGGGATTGTTTTTCATTCCTCTCATCATCATCCTGCCCCATTGCTTCGGACTGTTGGGAGTGGAGATCTGTCAGGCTGTGAGCGACCTCATCTCTCTCGTCGTGACGATTCCTATTGTGTGGACAGCTTTCAAAGAGATGAACAATTTTAACAAATGAAATTGACTTGCAATCATCAAGATTTTTATCTTTGCGCTATATTCGGTAAACCATTACCATCTTATATTCTTGGCATCAACCTCTCTCTCTCCGAAATCTATCATGGCATTAAACAGCCTTATGCGTTCAGCCCGTTTCAGGTCGTATGCGGTAATGTCCGCCTCCTTAATGAGCCCTTGGTCCAAGAGACTGGCTCGTTTGGTGCCAAGGAGTAGGGGCTGACGTGGAGTAAGCCAGCAGTTGCCGTCGGATATGGCAAGATTGGTGAAGGATGTGTCTGTGACAAGATTGTTCTTGACTATTATGATTTCGTCGCAATCGCCTTTCTTGGCAGCCAGAGCGTTGAGCTGGGAGCGGTCGCAACTCTTGTAGCTGTAGCTGATTGTGTCGTCGCAGACCACCTGCAAAGAGCTGATTGTTCGCATGGAGTAGGGGGCGTATTCTATAAGCTCCACTCCGTCTGCGCCATATACTACACGAACCTTGACAAGCGCCATATCATCCCTGGCTGCTATCAACTTCTCCAGACAAGGCATGGACCGAAGGGCAAGATTGGGGAAGAAATGGCGTATGGTACGCTCCATCCTTGCCTGGTGATAAGGCAGGTTAGAAGGCTTGCCGTTTGCTATCTTTATGGTCTCTACAAATTGCTGTTGCATGATTGGTATTTTACTCTAACGGATTTTGGCAACTTACTGACAATCACTCCGTACGACTCTCGTATGATGGACTCGACAACGTCTGTATCCAATTGCTCGAAAAACACGTCGCTCCAATGAGTCTTGTTCCAATGGAACGCAGGCGTGACGGCTGAATATAGCTCGCGCAGTTCCTCGTTTCGTTCGGGAGCGAGCTTGCAGGCAAATCTCAGCATCGTTTCGTCGATATTATATTTGCCCCCTCCAAGCCAAAGGCACATGAAAATCTTGCCCTCGACACGGAATGTTATGTTGTCGTCGCCAAAGGGCTGGTCTTCTGTCACCCCAGGTAATGACAACGCAAAATATCTGACTTCTTCAATGTTCATAGGTAACCGATTTGATTGTTGACCGCAAAAATACAACTATTAAGGCAAAGTGGCAAGATTTTTACATTCAATATCGCACGTATATCCTCATTTTTCATTAACTTTGCATCCGTTATAACATTTCTGAGGAAAATAAATACAAAACGTTAAATACAAAATGTCAAACAAGTTTGTTGAACACAAGGGTTTCAATCTTGTAGAAACCAACAAGGAAGTTTTGGACAAGTGGATGGCTGACGACGTCTTCCACAAGTCTATCGACGAGCGCGAAGGCTGTCCGCAGTTCGTATTCTTTGAGGGACCTCCCTCAGCCAACGGCCATCCGGGCATTCACCACGTTCTTGCACGCGCCATTAAGGACACATTCAATCGCTATAAGACCATGCAGGGATTCCAGGTTCACCGCAAGGCGGGATGGGACACACACGGACTCCCCGTAGAGCTTGGCGTAGAGAAGGAGCTTGGTATCACAAAGAAGGATATCGACAACAAGGCTTCGGAGAAGTATATCTCTACCGAGGAATACAACCATAAGTGTCGTGAGAATGTGATGATGTTTACAGCCGAGTGGCGCAAGCTGACCGAGGAGATGGGCTACTTCGTCGACCTCGACCATCCGTACATCACATACGACAACAAGTATATTGAGACTCTGTGGTGGCTCCTCAAGCAGCTCTACAACAAAGGCCTGCTCTACAAGGGCTACACCATTCAGCCGTACTCGCCGGGCGCAGGTACCGGACTGTCGTCGCACGAGCTCAACCAGCCTGGTTGCTATCGCGACGTGAAGGATCTGACCGCTACCGTGCAGTTCCTCATCCGCGACCCGAAGGAAGAGTGGACAAAGTGGGGCAAGCCTTACTTCGTGGCATGGACTACAACTCCGTGGACCTTGCCTTCGAACGTTGCGCTCTGCGTTGGTCCGAAGATTGACTACGTTTCGGTTGAGACATACAATCTATATAATGGCGAGCCTATCACCATCATTATGGCTGAGAACCTCGTCAAGGCTTACTTGAAGCCTGAGCAGGAATGCAAGGAGGGCGAGCTGGCTCCGTTTGACAAGGAGAAGAAGATGTGCCCATGGCGCATTACAGGCCACTTCAAGGGCACAGAACTCGAGGGAATGCACTACGAGCAGCTTATGCCGTGGGTGAAGCCATGTGAGAAGGTTGACGACTTCGCTCCGAAGTTTGTTACAGAATATGCCGAGGCTCATCCTGAGAAGGTATTCATGGGCGAAGACGGCCGCGACAAGTTCGTTGAGATGGAGAGCGAGGCTTTCCGCGTAATCCTTGGCGACTACGTGACAACCGACGACGGTACTGGTATCGTACATATTGCTCCTACATTTGGTGCTGATGACGCCAAGGTGGCTAAGGATGCCAACATCCCGGCACTCTACCTTATCAACAAGAAGGGCGAGACACGCCCGATGGTTGACCTTCAGGGCAAGTTCTACCTCTTGGAAGAGCTTGACGCCAACTTCGTCAAGGCTTGCGTCGACTCAGATAAGTACGGCCATCATGCAGGCGACTACGTGAAGAACGCCTACGACCCGCAGTTCAATAAGGACGGCGTTTGGGACAAGAAGGCTTCTGAAAAGGCCGAGGACCTCAACGTTGTGCTCTGCTACGAACTGAAGCAGGAGGGCAAGGCATTCAAGACCGAGAAGCACGTACACAACTATCCCCATTGCTGGCGTACAGACAAGCCAATCCTTTACTATCCGCTCGACAGCTGGTTTATCAAGGACACGGCACGCAAGGAGCGTATGGTAGAACTCAACAAGACCATCAACTGGCAGCCGGAGTCGACAGGTACAGGACGTTTCGGCAACTGGCTTGAGAACCTCAACGACTGGAACCTCTCACGCTCACGCTTCTGGGGAACACCGCTGCCTATCTGGCGCGACGAGAACCGTGGCGAGAAGTGCATCGGTTCGCTCGAGGAACTGTATGCCGAGATAGAGAAGTCGGTAGCAGCCGGCGTTATGAAGAGCAATCCGATGAAGGACAAGGGCTTCGTACCGGGCGACTACTCTAAGGAGAACTACGACCGCATCGACCTCCATCGTCCTTATGTAGACTATATAGTACTTGTAAACGACGAGGGCAAGCCTATGCATCGCGAGGCCGACCTTATCGACGTTTGGTTCGACTCAGGCTCTATGCCTTACGCACAGCTCCACTATCCGTTCGAGGGTGAGATGTCGCGCGGCACAGAGGAAGACCGCAAGGCTCTTGTCAACAGTACATACGAGGGCTTCGCAATAGCTCCTAAGTTCTATCCTGCCGACTTCATCAACGAGGGCGTAGACCAGACACGTGGATGGTTCTTCACTCTGCACGCTATCGCAACAATGGTGTTCGACTCGGTAGCATTCAAGAACGTCATTTCTTCAGGTCTCGTTCTCGACGCTAAGGGCAACAAGATGTCAAAGCACCTGGGCAACGCAGTCAATCCGTTCGACCAGATTGAGAAGTATGGAGCCGACGCCGTACGCTTCTACATGATGACCAACTCGGAGCCTTGGGACAACCTCAAGTACGACGAGAAGGGTGTTGACGAGGTACGTCGCAAGTTCTTCGGTACATTATATAATACATACTCGTTCTTCTCGGGCTATGCCAATGTTGACGCTTTCGACACAGAGGCTGCTCAGGTGCCCGTTGCAGAGCGTCCTGAGATTGACCGCTGGGTACTCTCTGTACTCAACACTCTCATCAAGGGCGTGCAGAAGGAGATGGAGAACTTTGACCCGACCCGTGCTGGCCGACTCATCGAGGACTTCGTCAACAACGACCTCTCCAACTGGTATGTACGTTTGAACCGCAAACGTTTCTGGGGCAAGGAGATGTCTCAGGACAAGCTTGCTGCTTATCAGACTCTCTACACCTGTCTGACAACAGTAGCCAAACTCCTCGCTCCGTTCGCTCCGTTCTTTGCCGACCAGCTCTTCTGCGACCTTGGTGCAGCTCAGCTTGAGAGTACAACATCCGTACATCTCGCCAAGTTCCCCGTAGCCGACGAGCAGCTCATCGACCGCGAACTTGAGGAGCGCATGGGTATGGCACAGAAGATTACTTCTATGGTTCACGCTCTGCGCAAGAAGGTGAACATAGCTGTGCGCCAGCCGCTTCAGGCCATCATGATTCCTGCTGTTGATGACGAGCAGCGCCGCCACATCGAGGCTGTCAAGGACCTTATCCTATCGGAGGTTAACGTCAAGGAGCTTCGCTTCGTAGAGGGCTCGGGCGTATTGGTAAAGAAGGTGAAGTGCAACTTCCGCACCATGGGCAAGAAGTTCGGCAAGCTCATGAAGGGTATTGCTGCTGCTATGTCGGCTCTCGATCAGGAACAGATTGCCGAGCTCGAAGCCAACGGCAAGATATCTGTAGAGGTAGAAGGCAACGCCGTAGAGGTAGAGGCTGCCGACGTAGAGATAATCTCGGAGGACATCCCGGGATGGCTCGTAAGCAACGAGGGCAAGCTGACCGTGGCTCTTGAGATAGAACTCAACGACGAGCTGCGCAACGAGGGTATGGCACGTGAGCTTATCTCACGCATACAGAACCTCCGCAAGGAGACCGGTCTTGAGATTACCGACCGAATCCACGTGACTCTCGCTCCAAACGAGAAGGTGGAGAAGGCCGTGGCAGGATTTGCTGATTATATACAGTCGCAGGTGCTCGCTCTCGACATTACGCTCGCCGACAACGACGGCATAGCTACCGAAATCGACGACTTCATGATAAACATAAAGATAGTTAAGGCTTAAACATAAACAGAGGCAGAAGGGTGCGGCTCAGCAGGTCGCACCCGACTGCATTTTTTTAACACACAACCTTATCATCCCACTAACAATCCTAACAACTATGGCAGAAAAATTACGTTACTCTGACGAGGAACTACAGGAATTCAAGAACATTATAAACGAAAAACTTCGCTTGGCACGCCGCGACTTCAACTCTATGATGCAACAGCTTATGAATGCTGACGGCAATGGGGTAGAGGACACTTCGCCAACATACAAGGCGCTCGAAGAGGGTAGCGCTTCGCAGTCGAAGGAGGAGATAGCACAGATGGCCAACCGTCAGCAGAAGTTCATCCAGGGACTTGAGGCGGCACTTGTGCGTATCGAGAACAAAACCTACGGAATCGACCGTATTACAGGTCAGCTCATTCCTAAGGAAAGACTACGTATCGTGCCTCACGCCACCTTGAGTGTCGAGTCGAAGAATGCACGAAAGAAATAATATGGAAAACAAAAAGAAGTACATCACCAACGGATGGCTTGCCGTAGTCATCGTGGCTCTGATACTCATCGTCGACCAGATCATAAAGATAGAGGTCAAGACCAATATGACATTGGGCGAGGCAATACGAATTACCGACTGGTTCTATATAGAGTTTATCGAGAACAACGGAATGGCATACGGAATGACATTCTTCAACAAGCTTGTGTTGTCGCTATTCCGCACATTCGCCATCGGAGCTATATCATGGTACATCTGGCGTGTCGTAAAGACCGGATTGTACAGCCGTGGCTATGTGGTATGTCTGGCTATGATACTGGCTGGAGCGGCAGGCAATCTTATCGACTGCCTGTTCTACGGACTCATCTTCGATGCCTCCACTCCGTTTAGCGTGGCCGACTTCGTGCCGTTCGGTAAAGGATATTCTACATTCCTGCACGGCAAGGTGGTGGACATGTTCTATTTCCCGATTATACGCACTACTTATCCCGATTGGGTGCCGATGGTAGGTGGAGACGACTTTGTCTTCTTCTCGCCGATATTCAATTTTGCCGACTCGTGTATAAGTGTTGGAGTAGCAGCCTTGTTGCTGTTCTTCAGAAAGGACCTGGAGCGAATGTCTTTAGCTTGGAAAAAATGACAAATACTAATAATGTAGACAATATGGCAAGAGTGTCAGGCATGCTGCGTATGCTGGCTGCCTGCCTTGTATTGTTCATGACCGTTGTTCTGTCAGGATGCAAGCCGGGAATCCCCGGACGCTATCTGCAGCCCGACGAAATGGCCGACATCCTGTACGACTACCATCTTGCTGAAGGTATTGTGCAGACCGACTATAGCTCGTCCGACTCGATAGCTATGCGAGCCTATCGCATCAATATCCTGCATAGCCACGGAGTGTCGGAAGCCGACTTCGACTCGTCGATGGTGTATTATACACGCCACACTCGCGAGTTGCAGCAGGTGTACAACAAGATAGGCGACCGACTCGACCGCGAGGCTGTAGAACGAGGCGGACAAGCCGGATTTGCCGACATGACCGACAACGCAGATACTACCAACGTGTGGAAGCTGTCGTCGGCCTTTGTACTATCGCCTTATGTGGCGACAAACCGTATGTCGTTTGAGATTAAGGCCGACAGCTCGTATCATGAGGGCGACCGCATGGTGCTCGACTTCGACTCGCAGTTCCTCTATCAGGACGGTATGCGCGACGCTTCGGTTGTACTTGCCGTTACCTACGCCAACGATAGTGTGGAGTATGTCAACAACAGCATCAACTCGTCTACCCACTATCATATGCAGATAACGAACGATGGACGATTGGCTATAAAGGCTGTGCGCGGATTCTGGATGCTGTCGAGCGACAGGTCTATGCCGACATCATCAGCCACTACATTCAAACTCTTTGTCGTTTCTAACATACGACTTGTGAGAATGCACGTAGCCGAACCCGTAATCAATCCGGAAGACGAAGACCAAAAGGCCGACTCGCTCAACCGACCGAGACTTGACAGCCTAAAACGTCTGCCGCCTCCCACTCCCCTAAAAGACCGCCGCATATGACACGTATAGTGGCAGCCAATAGGGTGATTGATGCGGATGGCGACGAGATGAAGCCAGGCGTGGTAGAACTGGAAGGAAAGTACGTAAGTAGTGTCTATCCATTGTTTGGTGAGCGTCCGTTTACAGAGTGGCTTGGTGGCACGATCAATATCAAGCGCTCTGCCGACGGAAGGCTCCAAGCCTACAAGGATGGAGAGGTAATCATCGATAATCAATAAAACAGATAATTAACAATTAAACATTATATTATGCTTAGTGTAAACGAATTGGAAGACCGCCTTATTGACCTCGCTTTTGCTGAGGACATAGGCGACGGCGACCACACAACCCTTTGCTGCATACCTGACACAGCTATGGGCAAGTCGCACTTGTTGATAAAGGAAGACGGCATTCTTGCCGGAGTAGAAGTGGCAAAGCGCGTATTTGCACGTTTCGACCCGACCATGCAGGTTGAGGTTCTGATTGGCGATGGTGCCCACGTGAAGAAGGGCGATATAGCTATGGTGGTTACCGGCAAGGTTCGCTCGTTGCTTCAGACCGAGCGCCTTATGCTCAACATCATGCAACGCATGAGCGGTATCGCTACTATGACAGCCAAGTATGTAGAGCGCCTCAAGGGTACAAAGACTCACGTTCTCGATACTCGTAAGACTACTCCCGGAATGCGTATGCTTGAGAAGCAGGCTGTAAAGATTGGTGGCGGTATGAACCATCGTATCGGTCTGTTCGACATGATCCTGCTTAAGGACAATCACGTAGACTTTGCCGGCGGTATTGCCAACGCCATCAACCGTTGTCACGAGTATCTCAAGGAGAAGGGTCTCGACCTGAAGATTGAGATTGAGGTACGCAATTTCGACGAGCTGAAGCAGGCTATGGATTGTGGCGGCATCAACCGTATTATGCTCGACAACTTCTCGGTAGAGAACACCAAGAAGGCTGTAGAGATGGTTGCAGGCAAGTACGAGACCGAGTCGAGTGGTGGCATCACCTTCGACACAATTCGCGACTATGCCGAGTGTGGTGTCGACTTCATTTCTGTAGGTGCCCTGACTCACTCTGTAAAGGGACTTGATATGTCGTTTAAGGCTTGCTAATCATGAATATATCAAAGCAAATTAAGACTATTGCCCTTGCCGCTATTATGTCGGCTTCGGCAATAGAGTCTTCAGCCTGCACCAACCTTATCGTTGGTAAGAAGGCAAGTGTCGACGGCTCGGTACTCGTATCCTATAATGCCGACGACTACGGCATGTTCGGCCACTTGTGCCACTATCCCGCAGGAACTCATAAGAAGGGCGAGATGCGAAAGATATTCGACTGGGACACAGGCGAGTATCATGGCGAAATACCCGAGGCTTCCGTAACGTATAATGTTATCGGTAATATCAACGAGTTTCAGCTCTCTATTGGCGAGACCACTTATGGCGGACGTGAGGAGATGGTAGATACTACCGGTATTCTCGACTACGGTTCGCTCATATACGTCACTCTCCAACGTGCCAAGACAGCCCGTGAGGCAATCTCGGTCATGACTTCGCTTGTAGAGAAATACGGCTATTGCTCTGAGGGCGAAACTTTCTCAATCTGCGACCCCAACGAGGCGTGGATTATGGAGATGATGGGAACTGGTCCAGGCAGCAAGGGTGTTGTTTGGGTGGCTATGCGAATACCTGACAACGCTATCTGCGCTCATGCCAACCAGAGCCGTATCGGCAAGTTTGACATGAAGGACAAGAAGAACGTGCTCTACTCGAAGAATGTCATTTCCTATGCCCGCAAGATGGGATGGTTTACTGGTAAGGATGCCGACTTCTCATGGAAGAATACCTATGCACGTCCCGACTTCTCGGGTCGTCGTTTCTGCGACGCTCGTGTTTGGAGCTTTTTCAATCACTATCAGAAAGGATTCGACCGCTACCTGCCTTGGGCACTTGGCAAGGACCCTAATGCCGAGGACATGCCTCTGTGGATTATACCAGACCGCAAGCTTAGCGTACACGACGTAGAGATGGGTATGCGCGACCATTACGAGGGAACAGCCTTGGCTCTCGACACAACCAATGTTGGTGGTGGTATATATCAGATGCCTTATCGTCCCACACCATTGCAGTTTAAGGTTGACGGCAAGACTTACTTCAACGAGCGCCCGATCTCTACCCAGCAGACAGCTTTCTCGTTTGTATCGCAACTTCGCTCATGGATGCCGCGCGAGATAGGTGGCGTGATTTGGTTTGGCAACGACGATGCCAACATGGTGGCATACACACCAGTATATTGCGGCAATACTGTTCAGCCTGAGTGCTACAACACACCAGGTGCCGATGCTGTGACATTCTCTGATAAGAATGCATTCTGGGTTTGCAACTGGGTGAGCAACATGGTTTACCCGCGTTACTCGCAGATATTCCCCGAACTGCAGACTTTGCGTGACTCGCTCGAAGCAAGCTACTTTGCTCAGCAGGCCGATTTCGAGAAGAAGGCTATGAATCTCTATGCTACCGACAAGCAAGCTGCTCTTCGTATGCTCAACGACTATAGCGTGGAGAAGGCTCAGCAGATGCTTGCTGAATGGAAGAATCTCGCAATCCGTATCATCGTGAAGTACAACGATATGGGTGTGAAGCAGGAGAAGAACGGCAAGATTATCCAGAAGACTATGCGTCCGGGCTATCCCGAGAGTTTCGCAAGAAAGCTCGTTAAGGAGACTGGTGACTGGTATACTGTGCCTGAAAACAAATAACAGGAGCTTATCAGCATCCTTATTATATTAGGTTAGGAGGTTTTGGTTATAATGCCAATACCTCCTTTTTTTAGTACCATTCTACAAGTAACACCTTTTCGAGCAAACCCTTAGTCCTGCAAATCTCAACCGAGCCCCTACAAGGCAGTTATGAGAAACGTTTTTCTGATGAAACTCCTTTCTTGTCTTATCCATTGCTTCTGTAGCCAGGTTATGGGTCTCTATCTGCAATACAATCACATGAGCCACCTATCCAAACGTAATATGTAGAAGTATCTTGTGTCATAA